>Ga0307486_1001729_pt1 | contig 16081 bp, 11 predicted proteins | sample CBIW02metaG_FD_203663 | JGI IMG/M metagenome (GOLD analysis project Ga0307486, IMG submission 203663) | Sea-ice brine microbial communities from Beaufort Sea near Barrow, Alaska, United States - CBIW 0.2 | ecosystem: Environmental > Aquatic > Marine > Coastal | place: USA: Alaska | collected... | reverse complement strand
CGCCCGTAGCAGTACTTCCATCACCGAAGTCCCAGGCGTAACCGACAACGCTTCCATCGCTGTCGAAGGATGCGGAAGCATCCGTTGTGACAGTTAACGGCGATGATTCATGTCTGAAAGATGCCGTCGGCGGCTCATTAGCCGCCGGAACGGTTCGGCCAATCGTGTTATGCCGGGCAATTGCACTGGTGCCGAGGGCGGTGTTGTACACGGCAACTTCGTCGATGTCGGCGGCGATGTAATCACTCGTCGGCCGGCTGGGCCACCCTTTAAGATTGTCACCACCGATTCGCCAGTAGCCTTGAATCGGTGCCGCCGATACCGCATCCGTGCGCTGTGCGACCAGCGCCCCGTCAACATACAGGGCCATGCCCGAAGCGCCAACGGAAGCGACAATATGGTGCCACTGCCCGTCGTTGTATGCGGCGGTGGTGTTGACCGTGCGGAGCACACCGGGCTTCACACCGAACCAGAGTCGCCCCGCATTGTCCATGTAAACTTGGCGATCATAAGCGGTGGACGCTCCACCAATGGCGTTACCGAGCCCGATTATTTTTCCGCCGCGGTTCGTCGTGGTCTTGACCCAGGCTTCAACCGAGAAGGCACCCCGGGGAGTCTCAAACGCCGAGGAGGCCGCGGCTCCGTTGGAAGTGCCGTTGAACCGTGTTGCCGCACCCGAATCTGCGGCGAGCGCACCGGCTACCCCGCGAGTGACGCCGCTGCCGGTGGTCTGATTGGACGCAGAAGCCCAGTCGTAGGCGCTTGCGCCGCTTCGCTCGCCGAGCGGCCAGTACGAGACGGGCGAGTCAGCCTGCACAGTTTTGGCGTAGGCGCTGTAGTCACCAGCGCCTGCAACGGTAACGCTCGTGGAGTTACCCGTCTTCACGTTGCCGAGGGAGTCTTGCACGCGAATCCGATAGGTGTAAGTCTGGCCTGGAGTCAAACCGGTGTCTGTGAACCCCAAGGGAGGCCTCGACCAGTCGGTCGATACGCCGGAAATTCGGCCGACCGCCACACCGTCGCGCAGCACGTCATAACTGAGCTGTTCGTTGTCGCGGTCGAAGGCAGCCTTCCAGCCTACGCGGGCCGTTCCCGCTGATAAGGAGTCGACAACGGGAACAAAAGCCGCGGCCGAGAAAGCGGCGTTGGCCACGCGCGGTCCCTCTTTATTGGGGGAGATCGCTGTGCTGGCGAAACGAACCAGCCCCTGTTGACCCTTGTTGTTAACGTTGGTGAATTCCCCGCCGTAAATCACATATTCTCCGTTGCCCGTCACGGTCCAAGGGCCTTGTCCCTGACCGGTGAAGGTACCGGAGTTGATCTCGGGGTAGAAAGTGAGGATGCTCGGGCTTGGCTTACCAGTAAAGCTGTCGTAGCTTCCGACAGCGTTGGGAGTGAGGGTTCCCGTGGCTGCCATCGAAAAAGTAAGAGTGCGGTGATAGGAACGCGGTGCAGTCTCGACCGGGCCGCCCATATTGCCGCAATAATGAGTGTGACCGGTCGTGTAAACGACGTTCCCTACCGGCACCACGGAGTAGGTATCGCCGTGGCAGTCCTCCATCCACACGAGTGATCCGTCGCTCCAATTGGCACGGAAGGTGCCCTCGAAGTTTGCGCCGGTTCCATAGTCATATCCGGTGCCAAACGCGCCGTCGGGTGATGAAGCGAGACTGATGATGGCACCATTGATGCCACCATTTCGAATCACCGAGTTCACCGCCCACGGCAGAGAATTTCCAGTTATGGCGTCGGTTGCGGCCATGCCGTACCCGGGCGTGCTGCTGTCGTTATACGAAGTGAAAGAACCGCCGATCAGGACCTTGGACCCGTCGGGCGAAATCGTCATGGCGTTGACGGCGCCACCGGAAGGGTTGCCCGACCAATCCCGGAGAGCACCGTTCGTTGAAGCAAAAGCGGCTATTTGGTTGCGGGCAACGCCGTTGGCAGAAGAAAACACGCCCCCGGTGTACACGGTGTCGCCGTAGATGGCGAGACTTTTCACCGAGGCGTTGACGGTGGGGGCAAAGGTGGAGATGAGCGATCCGTTGCTCGTGTCGAATGCTGCCAGACGATATCGCGCCACCCCGCCCACACTGGTGAAGTAGCCACCGGCGTACAACCTGGCGCCATCTGCCGATGCCGCAAGAGCGCGAACCACGCCGTTGAGGTCGGGGTTGAAACTCGCGACCAACACGCCCGTCGTCAAGTTGTAGGCCAGCAGGTTATTGCGCTCAACCTCGTTAACTCCCGCAGCAGATCCAGCCGGCCTGGCCCGAGTGAATTCACCGCCAGCGTAAACCGTATTTCCGACTATCACCTGCGACCACACGACCCCATTGATCTGCGTCGTGGGCAGGGAATCCGCGGCAACGGTCAATGGTGTGGAGGCATCAACCGGGCGGGTATCGGCCTGCGCCAGCGTCGGTGACGCAAGGACACCCACGAAAACGGCCACAATCGTCAGCAGGCCAAACCCGCTGACCGTTCGTGCTCGACTCAAACGAACTGTAGTCGCCTCTGGCAACGGGAGTCTGCGTGGGGTGTTGCGCAGACGAGACGCGGGCAAAAGACGCACGAAATTCCTAACTCAAGCGAGGCGCGGGGCATAGGGTGACCACCGTCTTCATCGGAGTATACTGAGAAATTTTCACCAGCGGAGACCCCCTGTCCGGGGCACGCCATCACGACCGGTCAGACCTTGATTAAATTCGTTTTTATCATCACGGGGCCACTCCCTCGAACACCACTATCGGAACGCCAACGGAATAGTCCACGGCAATACGCACCTGCTCACGCTGGTCACGTGGGACGGCGAAAATAAAGACTCCCTGCTGCGTCGTCCCCGGTTCCACGGCCCCCGCAAACGGTACCCCGCCCGATGCCGTCAGCTCAGTGGCCGGGGTCTGATCGGCCCCAAAAAATAGGTTAACGACGGTGGACGTGAGCGACACGACGTCTGCGGTGTCATTGCGAACGGTCACGGCAAAGCGAATGGACGGTCCGCCCACCTCTCCAGGGCCGCGCGCAACGCCGTCGACCGCTTCCATCTTGTCAACGCTGAAAACGACGCCGGGCACTGCTTGTGCCTTGTCCGTGAGAGCAACGGGTGCCTGAGCCGCAGGCGGTGCCGGTTCGGTCAGAGGATCTTCTGCTGGCGCAGAAGCGACAGGAACCGTTGTGGGCTCTGGTGCGGAGGGGGGAGGGGTGGGAGAAGTGCTTGTGCCCGGAGTCGGCTCGGGAGTCGACGTCGATGCTGAACCAAGTGGTATTGCATCTTTACTGTCTGTGCGGGAGGCAGCCATGCCGGCGACAACGAGCACGACGATAAGAACCATAACCGCAGCGGCTGCGATAATCCACCAGAATCGTCGCCGAGGATTCGGCCGCCGCCCGGTGGGAGACCCGACGTTTTCGGTCTCGGAATCGTGCACTGACATGGTGGATCTCCAAATGGCTCGATCGTTACAGGCTCGGGTGTTTCACGCTCGGGCTGAGCCCTTGTGCAAAATTTCTGGGGGTGCAGCCATTAATACACGAGGACGCAGGGTATTCCTAGGGGGCGCACCCACCCCGTAAGGGGGCGAGCCGCTCACGTTGTACAGTGTGGAAACCGGCAACGGCCGGCACCAAAACCGACGAGGCGACAGTGATGAAAATTGCCATTCTGCACGGCAGCAACGATGCCTACGGCGCATCAAAAGTGCTCTGTCACGAGGTGGAATGCCTGATCAGTCTCGGCCACGAGGTGCTCGTCGTCGTTCCCCATACCGGCCCGCTGGCAGAAAAATTGGCACGGTTCGGAGCAGCGGTTTCCGTGATCGTCGATGCATCGCTGGTCGTCTTAAGACGCAGCAAACTGACCGATCTGATGCACCCTCTGATTCTTCGTTCAGATGTGGCCCGCTGCGACCTCGTGGTGCTCTGGACGCTAGCCCTGAGCGCGTACGTTCCGGTCCTTCGTTTGCGACGACGAAAATTCTATGTTTCGGTGCATGAGATACTCCTCGGACGCACTGGCCACATGCTGGTTCGCACCCTACTGGCGCCCGGACAATTTCCGGTGTGCGCCTGCAGCGAAGCAACCGCGGATTGGTTGCACAGCAGCGGCGTTGCGCGTGACCGAATAACGGTCACATCTCCGGTGTTTCCCGCCGTAGAAGCTGTGTCACACCGCGCCGTGCACGACCCGATCACCGTAGCAGTGGTCGGGCGGGTAAACGGCCACAAAGGGCACCTTGAGGTCGCCCAAGCGTTGCAATCATCGGCGTTATCAGAATCGAAAATGCGGCTCCTACTTTTTGGCACGCCCTATCCAGGACAGGAAGAGGCCCTGCGCGCCGTAGAGCAGTTAGTGAAACTCGACCCTCGCATCGAATATCGAGGCGAGGCTGCCTCCGTGGCGGCAATCGCTGGCGAAATCGATGCTGTCGCCTGCTTCCCGTCGACCCCGGAAGCATTTGGGTTGGTGCCGCTCGAAGCCTGGCGAGTGGGGGTGCGCTCTGTTGGCTTTTCCGACGGCGGCGCCGCGGAGGTTCTTCCCGTGGTCGGTGGCGTCGGGGTGGCGCGCACGAGATCACCCAACCAGGACATTGTCACTGGGCTCTTGAGCTTGAAAGACTCGCTAGACGCCCCCTCTCCCTTGCCCGCACCGGCGGAGGTGAATCCACTCTTCTCGCAGGAGCGTCGCCAACGCCTACTGCGGCGAGTTCTTGAGCAGAGCCAACGATAACACCACAGATCTGGGGGAATTATCTAATCACGGGTAATTTCATCAGAGTGCCGACAGCCTCCCGGGAGGCTAACCGGTGGGCACGGCCGGCGCGGTCAGCGTCGGCGACACCGGAGCGGGCTTGGCCTGAGGTGCAGGCAGCTGGGAAGCATGCTGAACATTTGGCACTTCGTTTATTCCGGGAGTCGGCGGGGTCTGCGCTTTGGGCGTTGGGACGCTTTCCTGTTCCGGGAGATTCTCCGGCGCCAGCAGCGTGCCGGGATTCTCTTCTGGCCCAACCGGAGTGATTGCCTTGTCAGGCTGCGTCTTGAGCGCCGCGCCCGTGGCCTTCACGGTCGCCGCTGACCCGGTGACCGAATTGCCAAATGAATCAATCGCCCGAAGCTGATACGAATAGGTCGTTCCGCCGGAGAGCCCGGTATCGGTCCAACTCATTGTGGGACGATTCCAGTCCACGGATAATCCGGTCAGCGTGCGCACCACAGAACCGTTCCGAAGTACTTGATAGGTCAGTTGTTCGTTATCGCGGTCGTAGTTCGACTTCCAACTCACCGTCACCGAATTCGCGCTGGAGGCGATGAGGGCTGGCTGAAAGTCGACGCCCTTGGCTTTGGGACCTTCTTTATTCGGGGCAATTGACGACACCGCAAAGCGGGCCAGTCCCTGCTGACGTTTGTTGTTCACGATAGTGAACTCACCGCCATAGAGAACGTATTGACCGTTCGCCGCCAGGCTCCACGGGCCCTGACCCTGGCCGGTGTACGTGCCGGTATTGATTTCTGGGTAGAAAGCTAAGAGAGTGGGGCAGGGCCGGCCCTCAAAATTGAAGTAGCTACTTCCCGTGCGATTGCGGGTAATGGTGCAGGTAGCCGCCTTGCTGAACGTCAAAGTGCGATGATACGTGCGGGGTGTCGTCTCGGGATAAGCGCCGATGTTGCCACAGAAGTGGGCGTGAGCCGTGGTGTACACCACGTCCCCCACCGGTACAGCGGAGTACGTGTCCCCGTGGCAATCTTCGATCCATACCGTGTTGCCATTATTCCAGCTGGCGCGAAAAGTACCCTCGAACATGGCGCCAGCGCCGTAGTCATATCCCGTGCCATACACGCCGTCGGCGTCAGAAGTAAGCGAGAGAATAGCGCCGTTGGGGCCAGCGTTCTTGATGAGCTTGCCGATATTCCAGGCTGTACTGGCACCGCTACTCGACAGGGTTGCGGCCATTCCGTAACCGGGAGTCGTTGATCCGTTGTACGAGGTGAACGAGCCTCCGATAACCACCCGGTCACCATTGGGTGAGACCGTCAGCGCGTTCACGGCACCATCGGGAATGGTGCCCGCCCACGCCCCCACGGTACCGGTAGGACCATTAAATGATGCAATCTTTTGACGGCTCGCGCCACTAACGGCCGAAAAGCTTCCACCGGCGTACACGGTGCTGCCAAACACTCCAAGCGCGCGTACGGTGTTGTTCGCTGTGGGTTTCCAGTCTGTCAGCAGAGCCCCGGTAGCCGTACTGAAAGCGGCCAGTCGTGAACGCGCAACACCCCCGACAGTACTGAAGCCCCCGCCCACGTAGATACGCGATCCGTCAGGGGATGCCGTGATGGTCCGCACAACACCGTTCAAGCTGGGATTAAATGACGTCATTACCCCAGTTGCCAGGTTATAGGCCATGAGGTTGTTGCGCGATACTTCGCTTGTTCCGGCAGCCGCACCGGCCGGGCGAGCCTTAGTGAATTCACCACCAACGTAAACCGTGTTGCCCACGATCACCTGCGACCACACGACGCCGTTGATTTGCGCCGTGGGAAGGGAGTCAGCCGCTACCGTGGCGGGGTTAGTCGCACTGGGCGGCGCCGTGTCGGCCTGAGCAGCGCCGGCACCGGTAAAAATCGCCCCGACTAGGACTGCCAGCGCGATAACAGGGGGCAGGGGAGAGCGAAAACGCCACAACATAAAACAACCTCTTCTTCGCCTAATAGGAGGCATCGAACGGGCCCCGCAATGCAGGAATTATACTCAGTTTCGCCCCGACAGCAACCGGAATCAGTCAAGTTGCCTTCACGTTGCGAACACACGGCGTGCCCACCATCCGCGCAGGTCGTCCACGTGCAAAAGAATTCCTTAGGCCCCTAGTCACCCCGCAGGATAAACGTTAGGATTCCTCATTGCGCCCCTCTGGCCTCTCCTACCCGCACTGTGTCGACAATGAGCGACAGCCCGAGAGAAATCTGAGCACTACATGACCACAGATCTGCCTCCTGCACCCACACAGATCATCGAAGCGCCCGGGCCCCTCCGAGTCGGTTACGCCGCTGGAGGTTTCGACCTTTTTCACGTGGGCCACCTCAACATTCTCAAGCACGCCAAAAGTCAGTGTGACTACCTCATCGCCGGCGTCGTATCCGATGAGATGCTCATGCTCACGAAGGGGGTCACTCCTGTCGTGCCACTCTTCGAACGCCTGGAAATAGTGCGGCACATTTCCTTCGTTGACGAGGCTGTCGCCGAAGTCGTTGAGGACAAGATGGAGACATGGCGCCAACTGCGGTTCGATGTTTTCTTCAAGGGCGACGACTGGCACGGCACGGCACGAGGAACACGTTTGGAGCACGAGTTTGCTGCCGTTGGCGTCGAGGTTGTGTACTTTCCCTATACCGTCAACACCTCGAGCACGAAGTTACGCCGCGCCCTCGACGCCCTCACGAGCCCAGAGGCGACTGCGCGCTGGAAGGCGGGAACTAGAGGCAACATCGTGGATGCGCTGGTCGACTAGGGAGTCGTTAGCGGTGGCGCTTTTCCAAAAGTCAACCTTTGCCGACCGGCTTGCCTGCAGTGACCTCATCAAAAGTCACCGCCGCCGGGGCAGACGCTGAAGCCACCAGACCGAGGCCCACGTACCCTGGCTTCTGCAGTGATCGAGCGTTATCGGTGAGGGACACCTGCCAGGATTCGGGCTCAGCTGAGTTTTTTGGCCACACTTTAGCCCTGATCAATGTCGGTGACACTCCCACAACCTGCATCCTGATGCGTAAGGGAGCTCCGGATGCCCCAGTCAGTCCTGTCAGGTCGAGGAAGTTTAGAATCTCATTAGACGCACCAATAATTCGAAGGCTTACATCATCCGTAGCGCTGTAACGAAGGCCGGCTCGATACTCGCTGGAGCCCACTTTGCGCCCCACCACAACCGCCGTAGCATCCGCGCCGGGGGAAACGAGGGTGGCCGTTACGGTCACATCGACATTCGTTGGGGCAATCGATAGGAGTCCCGCTCCGATAACTCGCCGGGAATTCGCCTGGAATCGCGCAACTCCATCGGCAACAGAGTAGTTGCTGGACGACCCTAAGGTCGCCCAGTTTCCGCCCAAAGCTGCCACCCCCAGGCCGGATTTGACTGCGCGATTGAAATCATAGTGAGCGTAGCTTTGGTCTGGCTGCGGGCCGGCTTCATCGCCCGGATCCGGCTCTGCGACTGGTGAAATCGTCACCGTTGCTGACGCACCGGTGACGGTGTTGCCAAATGGATCGATGGCTCGAATCTTGTACGCGTAGGTGGCGCCCCCGACCAGTCCGGTGTCGGTCCAGGTGAGCAATGGTCGATCCCAATCGGAGGAGAGGCCGTTCTGCATGTCGACAATGACACCGTCTCGCAACACGTTGTAGGTGACCTGCTCGTTATCACGATCGTAATTGGATTTCCAGGTGACCTCGACGGTGCCCTCGTTCACGGTCGCTAGGGTGGGCATAAAATCAGTTCCGCTTTCGCGCGGACGCTCTTTGTTCGGCGCGATCTGCGCCACGGCAAAACGAGCCAGTCCCTGTTGGCGCTTATTATTCACAATCGTGGACTCGCCGCCGTAGAGGACGTAATCAGAGTTTCCGGTCACGTTCCACGGTCCTTGCCCCTGCCCAGTGAACGTGCCGGTGTTGATATCGGGATAGAACGCCAGCAGACGAGGGCTGGGTCGCCCTTCGAAGTTGAAATAGGTTCCGCCCGTGACATTTCGCCGGATGGTTCCAGTGGCCTCTTTGGTGAAGGCCATCGTGCGGTGATAACTGCGCGGCTTCGTTTCTTCGAATCCGCTGATGTTGCCGCAGAAGTGTGCGTGCGCGGTTGTGTACACCACGTCGCCGATGGGCACCGCGGAGTAAGTGTCACCGTGACAATCTTGAATCCACGCAGTGTTACCGTTTCGCCAGCTGGCCCGGAACGTGCCTTCAAACATGGCGCCGGCACCGTAGTCGGTGCCATAGACTCCGTCAGCATCGCTGGTCAGCGACAGGATGGCACCGTTGGGACCTGCGTTTTTGATGAGTTGCCGATGTTTCAGGTGAGCGCGGCACCGGAGCTTGAGTCAGTGGCGGCCATGCCGTAGCCGGGCGTCGTGCCGCCGTCGTAGGAGGTGAACGACCCGCCCATTACCACCCGGTCTCCGTTTGGCGACACCGTGAGGGCATTGACCGAGCCGTCGGGTACCTGAGCTGCCCATTTTCCTAGCATGCCGGCAGCACCCGTGGATGAGGCAATCTTCTCCCTGGCTTTGCCGCTTGCTGAGGTGAAGCTGCCGCCGGCATAGACCGTGTCCCCGAAAGCTCCCAGCGCGCGAACGGTGGCGTTTGCGGTTGGTTTCCAACGTTGGGACCAAGGCGCCCGAGGCAGTGTCAAAGGCGGCGAGGCGGGTTTTGGCCTGTGTTCCTGCCTTCGTGAAGGCGCCGCCGACATAGATGCGGGAACCGTCCGGCGCGGTTGTGATCGCCCGTACTGCGCCCTTGAGGTTTGGATCGAACGCCGTCATAACTCCGGTTGTCAGGCTGTAGGCAAAGAGATTGTTACGTGACACTTCGCTCGTGCCCGCCGCGGCACCGGCCGGCCGGGCACGCGAGAATTCTCTGCCAATAAAGACGGTGTCTCCCACAATGACCTGCGACCACACCACACCATTGATCTGCCCTGTCGGTAGGGAGTCGGCCGCGACCGTTTGCGGCAGCGAACTATCTGGTGGCGCCGTATCGGCTTGGGCTGAATCGGTGCCAGCAACAAATGATCCAAGCAGAGCCGCTAGGGCCAGGAGTGCCACAGGTGCGCGCAGACGCCACATAAAACTTTCCATCCTTTTCTTCACTCTGCGCGGCGGGAGTTTTTTCCGGCAGGCATTCGTTGTCCCGCCGAAAACTTTCCGTCGATGCGGGAGAGGGCGGCCGTTTATCGGACGCCCTCTCCCGCGCCGAATTAGCCCGGGTGAACTTCAACCAGGGTGTTGTCCGGGGTGTAATAGTTTTTCGACATCTGTACCCGTGTGGAGGCCGGGGCAATCACTGCGCAATCATCGACGCGGGTATCTCGGCCGAAGGTATTGTCACTGATAACCACTCCGCGCAGGGGGCCATATGCCTTTTCGGCCAGGTTGATTGAACATCCGCCACCATCGGCGATGTTGTTTGTAATGGTGAGGTTAGACACGTTTCCCCGATCCTGGGTGACCTGCACTGAGGCATTCCAGGCATCGGTTAACCGGTTGCCATCGATGCGAATATTCGATCCTGCCTGAATTTGGATGGAATCATCGTGACTGGGTGTGCCGCCGTGGTTCGGGTCTCGAAGATAGTGCAAATTGTCGTGCACCCACGAGCCATTGATCGAAACATTTCCGCCGGTGAGGTGAAAGCCATCAATCACGCCATGAATGTTGAGGCGGGTGGCCTCAAAGTTATAGCCATAAATTCCTTGAACGTCGGCAGACGGCGTGGAGGGAAAGAGCTCGGTATCGACTATGCGCAGGTTGGAATAGCCGCCGAGGTTGCCAATGAGGGCCATCGGTCCATTTAGGGCACGCCCACGGACGATTGAGTTCATGATCGTGACATTGGGTGCTTCTACCTTCACCATTCCGCGAATGTCCAGGCCATCGATAACGGTCCCGGCTTGGGTGATGGTGAGGTCACCGTTGTGCACGGTTAGCTGTGTACCGAAAGGCACACCGGTGTTGCTTGCATTCGGCACGTCCCCCGATGCTGGTGGCGTGGGAGTTGGGATCGGATCCGGAACAGGGATCGGCACGGGCGCTGGCGCTGGCGCCGGTGCTTGAACCGGTGCTGGCGCTGGCGCTGGAGCCGGGACTGGAACCGGCACCGGCGCTGGAACGGGTGTGGGTGTGGGTGTGGGTGTGGGAACCGGTACCGGCGCAGGAACGGGATCCGGACGGGGGGCCGGCACCACTATGGGCTCGGGCGCTACCGGCGGAAAAAGCTTGGCGATCAACCAGCGAAGCTGCGCTGAGGTCAAGCTCGTCCCCGGCAATGTTTCATCGACCGGGGCGCTGGCTGGCTCGAACTGCCAAGGAGAAATGGTGACGCTAGAGGGCGCCGCCTGAGCCGTCGGGGCGGGCGCGATTCCAACGGAAACCCCCGTCAGTCCAAGTGCAAGAGCGCAGAGGGCAACGGCGCGCACACTTCGTAGTGGGGACGAAACGCGCGTCGAGGCGTTCGCTCGGAGGAAGTGCATCGGGTTCGATTTCATATTTTTCATTTCATGTCCTGCACACGTTTCGTCAACGTGCTGGGCGGGGCGGTTGAGGGAACCGCCATTGTTGATTCAGCATTCCTGTATCAACTGAGTTTGGGTCAGGCTATGCGATCTGATCACCATAGGTGGGGGCGTCTGCATGCGGCCAGACCGCGTGCATCACTGTGCGCGCACTGGCTGCCACATCGGGCGGGTCAGCCCCTTCGCACCGACGCCGTCTTGTTGTCCGGCGTGTAGTAATTGCGGGCGGCGCTAATTTTCGTGGACGTCGGTGAGATGATCGCGCAGTCGGTCAATCGGGTATTGCGGCCAAACTTATTGTCGGTGATAACCGCGCCCTGAACGGGCCCGTACGACTTCTGGGCCACGTTAATGGTGCACGCACCACCGTCAGCAAAGTTGTTCCTGAAGGAGAAGTCAGAAACCCGTCCGGTGTCCTGCGTGATCTGCACGCCCGCATTGTGCGCACCGCTGAGGGTGCTTCCATACACTTTGATGTTGCTCCCCTTCTGAATCTGGATGGAGTCATCGTGGGTGGGCGTACCACCATGGTTAGGATCTTTGGCATAGTGCAGATTCCCGTGTAACCATGAGTCAGCGATAGTGACGTTGCTGCCGGTAATGTGCACGGCGTCAACGACACCGTGGATGTCGACGCGCGTCGCTGTGAAGTTGTAGCCGTAGATTCCGCTCACGTCGGGCGATGGCTTCGACGGATAAAGTTCCGAGTCGATAATCTTCAGTCCACTGCGGCCACCCAAATTGTTAATGAGGGCTGCTGTAGCGTTTAAGCTACGACCGCGAATTATGGAATTTTTAATCGTCACATTGATCGCGTTGATTTTTACCAGGCCACGAACGTCAAGTCCGCTGATCACTGTTCCTGCTTTGGTGATGTTGAGATCACCGTTATGCACCGTGAGCTTCGTGCCTGACGGCACTCCCGTCGTACTGGCACTCGCGGTCGCGAGCCGGTGCGTACCGCCTGGCGCCGCATTGGCCGGAACGGCGAGGCCAGCCAACGGAATGAGAAGGGCAAGAGCGGCCGCGGCCACGAAAGCGGGGGTACGTGTGCTTGTCACGATTGAGGGCATGCGAAAAAAACGCGAGGTAAGCTCGGTCATGAATTCATTTCGGGTGGTGCACGTTCGGTGTGCGGTTGAGGCAACCGTAGGGAGTCACCGATAGTTGTTAAAGTGTTACCCAAAAATGATATTTCGTCAAATTAAGAATAGGGAACTGATTTCGTCCTACGTCGTGACAAACGCGAAGACGGCAACGTCCAGGATCTGACTGGCACCGTAAAAACTCCGGGAACCCGCTGAAGCCAGCGGAACAGCACCAGGGCCATCACCATGGCACCACCGCACAGCAGCACCGGCAGAATCGTTGCCATGACGCTAGGGAACTGAAGGCGAAATGTCGCGGCCACGGCCGCGAGCGCTGTCATGGGAAAGGTGTGCACAAGGTAAATCGGCAGGGTGCGCGATCCGAGCCCTCGCAAAAAAAAGAATGCTGGCAGGTGCGATACAACAGACGCGACGGCGATTCCGACGATGACAGCGAGAGTGCTAACGGCCAAGAGCACGAAGGGAACCTGGGTCAGCGCCAATTTGACGATGACGATGACCACACCCGCATAGCCCCCACAGAGGAGGGCGGCATGCCACCACCGCGCGATAGGGACGAATTTACGCACCAGCGGTCCCACGTAGATGGCGGCGATAAAAAACACCAGATACTTGCCCATTTTGTCCCAGGGCAAACCGGTGTGCAGGAGCTGTGCGCCAAAAAGCATTGAGATGGCACTCGCAAGCATGATCTGCACCAGGGGCCGCCAGCGCCGCATCAGCCACGCGATGGTGAAGAACAACGGCAGCGCGTAGATGAACCACAAATTTGAGTTCGGTCGGATGAACATCAGGGCAACATCAGCCCACGTGGCGTTCGGCTCTCCGGAGGCGCTGATGGGAGGCAGAGCCATAAGAAAAATCGTTTGCAGGGCCACCCAAACTACGTAGAGATAAAGAAGCAGTGTCATCCGCTTGCGAAAGAGCTGCCAGTACGGCAACCGAATGGCCGCCGCCGCCAGAATTCCGGACATAAAAAAGAACAGGGGCATGCGAAAAGTGTCAAACAGTGGGTTCAGTGGCGCCAGCGCCCCCGCCAGTCCCACCTCATCGAGATACATGATCGCGTGATACAACACGACCAGGGTGATCGCGATTCCTTTCGCGACGTCAATCCAGGCTTCACGAACCGGAAGCACCGCTGCGGCGCCGGTCATCGTAGCGGCCCCATCAGATTGGCTTGTCGATGGTTCGCGTTCGACGCGGGAGCCGAAACCCGCGTTCGTCGAAGTCTATGAGGAACGGTGGCGGTTCATAGGCGTAACGAAGCCAATTTCGCTGTGCAAACCGATGAAGCGCGAGGGCGAGTAGAACGGCAGTCAAAGCAAGAATGAGAGGCAGAACGGGAGCCACGACAGAAACGTAGTCAAAGTTGAGGGGAAGAGAGAGCACAAAGGAAATGAGAATGACAATGGGCGTGTGGGCCAGGTAGATGGGGAGGGTGATGCGCCCGATAGCGCCGAACCAGCGCACGCCGCGCAGGACGCGACTAAAAGCAATACCCCCGATAACTCCAACCACGCAGTTGAGAAAGTACAAACCGAAAACGTCGCGTAGCCCCAGAAGCGCCACGGCTGTCGTGACCCCGACCCATAACACCATCGTTGCGCCGATCACCAGCTTGCTCTCGATGCTGCCAATGCGAATGATCCACGTGCGCAGGTAGAGACCTCCCACGAAGAAAAAGTAATATTTTAGCGACCCAGACCACCCCACATTGGCTGTCTCCAGTCCACTCAACGCGACGATGGACAGAGCACCGGCGATAACAAGCTGCAGCCGCGGATCTACCCGGCGGGTGAGCTTGGCCACGATGAAGAAGATCGACAAGGCCCAAATAAACCAGAGTTCGAATCTGGGCAGCACCGGGGATGCCACAAGCCCTATGACGGCATCCCGAAGGCCGAATCCTTCGCCCTTCATTGTCTGCCCCAGCAGGAAGACGATTGACCCCACAACCTCCCACAGTACGAATACCCACAGGTATAGTCGCACCTTGACTGTCCACAGATCACGCCACGGTTTGATGAGCCATTTGGGGGCGAACAGTCCCGAGAGAGCGAAGAACAGTGGCATGCGCATCGATGAGAGCGCCTCGTTGATTTCTCGCCAATATGGAATATCGAACCCGGCGCCGAGTAGCCAGTTCGCCGAATGAAACAGAGCTACAAGGAGAATGGCGATGCCGCGACCGGTATCAACCCAGCCGATGCGTTCGGCGGGGTGCACTCGAGCGCTCACCGGTCGCGCCTGACTGCGAGCGGTGTGGGCGGCGTCAGCGTGGCATCCGTTTCGCTGCCCGCTCGTCGGGTGATAAGCAACCCCAGTACGAGCACAAGCAGAACGGAGGAGCTGAAGAACGGTCCGAAGAACAAGAACCACACGGCCTTGATTCCGAGGTACAGCAGCACAGCACTAGCGGTGTTGTTCGACACATGCAGGCCAACGCCGCGGGCGACGAGCGCGAGAATCAACACGCCCAGGAGCAGCCCGGGAACGCCGAACCCTGCCCAGAGGTCGCCGATTACGGAGTGAAGTTCAATGTGCCCGCCAAACATGTAATTGTCGACGTACCCGTTATTGGGGTCGTAGTTGATGTTGGCCATTCCGGTCTTAGCCGCCAAAATATCGAGCGGCCCCGGCGCTGTGCCCACGCCGAACCCCCACGGTTGATGGTGCATCAGTGCGATCGTCGCCGCCAGTTCAGGACGCCCGCCCAAAATGAGCGAACCGGTTGTTTCCAGCTGGGCGACAGTGCGCTGCTGGGTCGCCTCACCCAGGGCGCCATCGAGAATGAGTGCTTGAATCACGTTAAAAACAACGACGCCGAGCACGCCGAGGCCGAGCACAGCGCGCAGCGCAGATTTACTGCGTGTTGGCCGAACCGGGCGCATCTGCCACGCAACTAGGAGCACTGTCAGCAGCATAAAAGCGAACGCAGAGCGCGCATCGGTCAGGGTGGCCACAACGGTCAGCAGAAGTGCCACGGCCAATTCCAGCCAGCGACGGCGAATCTGTAGGGTGATTCCCAGCAGAATTATGGTGAGGACAACCGAATAGCCGAAACGCCACGGGTTCGCCGCGTACAGATCACTCGTCGGCGACACCCCGAGGAGGAGCCCAACTCCGAACCAGATCGCGACCTGGGAGTCCGGCAGGACCGTGCGGGCCCACAGTACGAAACCGGCGCCGGACAGCAGGCCGACCAGGCCAGCGATTGCACCAAAAGCTTGTCCGAGACTGGTGTCGTGAGTAGGCGCCGCTAGGGCGGTCAGCCAGATACCCGAGGCGATTGCGACCATTCCGGCAACCAGAAGCAGCCGAGCGCCCCAGTACTGCTTCAACACCGGCAACCAGACAGGGAACAGCGCCACGCACACCGCCGCACCAACGGTGATGCCCTGATCAATATCCGCGCGCATCCCGACAGCGATCAGCACGATCACGGCGATGAATTGATTAACGATGGGCGGCACGCCGTGCTCGAAACGCCCCCCACGGGTGCGCGAAGGGGCTACTGCCGCTGGGCGCACCGCGGAGTCGTCAGAGCGCACCTGGAAAGACAAATGTCACCACCACCCGGGCCGCACAGGAACGATTCGCGCATCGCATCCTGTTTCGCAGCCGCATCGTGCATAACAATAGACGGCTCCGGGTCGAAGCGACAAGGGCGATCCATCGATAACTGAGACAATGTCA
>Ga0307486_1001728_pt1 | contig 16085 bp, 14 predicted proteins | sample CBIW02metaG_FD_203663 | JGI IMG/M metagenome (GOLD analysis project Ga0307486, IMG submission 203663) | Sea-ice brine microbial communities from Beaufort Sea near Barrow, Alaska, United States - CBIW 0.2 | ecosystem: Environmental > Aquatic > Marine > Coastal | place: USA: Alaska | collected... | reverse complement strand
GAGCTGCGTGCACGACGAGTCGTGCTCCGGATGCCCCAACAGGGTGCCCGATGGCGATCGCGCCACCGTGAATGTTGACAATGTCGTGGCTCAGTCCGAGTTCGGCTGTTGAACGCAGGCTCACCGCGGCAAATGCTTCGTTGATTTCCGCGAAGTCGAGGTCGTCAGCCGTCCACCCAGCGTTCTCGAGTGCCGCAGCGATGGCGCGTGCGGGCTGTGAGTGGAGTGAGTTGTCTGGACCAGCCACATGACCGGAACGATCGAGCACTGCGAGCCAGGTGAGATTGTGTTCTTCAGCCCAGGCGCGACTCGCCAGAATGACTGCGGCGGCTCCATCGCTGAGCGGCGAGGAGTTTCCCGCGGTGATGGTCCCGGCGGGATCGAATGCCGGGCGCAGGGCTGCGAGCGTTTCGACGGTGGTGTTGGCACGAACGCCCTCATCCGTATCGATGACGAGGTCGTCGCCCTTGCGCTGCGGGATCGTCACCGGTGCGATTTCGTCGACGAAAATGCCTGCCTCAATCGCGGCAGCGGCGCGAACGTGCGAGGCGGCGGCAATTTCATCTTGCGCGGTGCGATCGATGTTGAGGCGGCCGTTGTGACGTTCGGTGCTTGCGCCCATCGACTCGTCGTCGAAGGCGTCTGTGAGGGCATCGTGGGCAGCGGTGTCGAGCGCTGAGACAGTTCCGTAGGCCCAGCCCATTCGTGATCCGGGAAGCACGTGGGGTGCATTGGTCATTGATTCTTGACCGCCGGCAGCAATGACGTTGGCTTCTCCGAGCCGGATGAGGCGCGCAGCATCCACAATGGCGGCGAGCCCAGATAGGCAAACTTTGTTGATCGTGACGGCCGGGGTTTTCCAACCGATGCCTGCTGCGATGGCAGTCTGTCGCGCGGGGTTTTGGCCAGCACCAGCCTGAATTACTTGGCCAAAGATCACCTGATCGATGGCATCAACGTTCACGCCGGAGCGTTCAACTGCCGCACTGAGGGCGACAGCGCCGAGCTGTACGGCGGTGAGTGATGCGAGCTGTCCGCGCAGTTTCCCTTGCGGGGTGCGTGTTGCGGAAAGGATTACAACATCGTTGGGTGCTGGGGTATTGGCCACTGTGCAAACTCCTTTGTTTATGCGCCGTTGTTGACAGCGTGGTTATGCAACCATAAGCTACATGAAACCTGAACCGGGTCTCAGGTTCAGATCACAATCCTCCTAAGGCAGCAGGAAAGGTCCCATCATGCGGGTCAGTAAAAAGTACCTCGCTCCGGCGTTAATTGCGACGGTAGCACTCACACTGGCGGGCTGTGCCCCCAGCGTCGATACCGGAACTGGCGGCGATGACCTCGCTCCGGTCGATATTTCAATCATCACCTCCCAGACTGGCCCGCTCGCGGCCTACGGTGAGGCCTACCTCGCCGGCTTCGACGCCGGACTCGATTACGCCACCGACGGAACAGGCACCGTTGACGGTCGTGAACTCAACATCGAAATTACGGATGACGCTGGCGATGCAGACAAAGCAGTCACCGCGGCGAAAGATGTGATCGGTCAAGGTCAGAAGATCATCATCGGCACCGTGTCATCCGGAATCGCATTGGCATTGGCTGAACAGGCCGAGCAGAACAAGGTGCTCTACATTTCGGGCCCCGCTGCTGCCGATGCCATCACCGGCGTCAATGAATACACGTTCCGTTCAGGACGACAGAGCTACCAGGACGTCGCCACTGCGGGAACCTTTATCGGTGACCCAGCAGGCAAGTCGGTTCTCGTGTTCGGTCAGGACACCGCATTCGGTCAGGGCAACGTTGCAGCAGCGACTGCGGTGCTCGGTGGGCAGGGAGCCGACGTAACGAGCTTGCTCGTTCCCGAAGACGCAACAGAGTTCACTCCGTTCGCTCAGCAGATTGTTGATGCTCAGCCGGACCTCGTGTTCGTTGCATGGGCTGGAGCAACTTCTGGCGCAATGTGGGAAGCACTCAGCCAACAGGGCGTCTTCGATAGCGTTCCCGTAGCAACAGGCCTTGGTGACGTATCGACCTACGGTGCTTACGGCCCCGCTAGCGACAAGATCAGCTTCCTCAACCACTACTTCGGGGGAGCGACGGACAACGATGCGAACTCGGCAATGGTGAGCTACCTCGAGGCAGAGGGCAAGCAGGCCGACCTCTTCTCGCCGGATGGTTTCGTTGCCGCCCAGATGGTTGTTCAGGCTGTGCGTGAAGGTGGCGACGATGTCGACGCAATGATCGCAGCGCTCGAGGGCTGGACCTTCGACTCGGCAAAGGGCTCGATCACAGTTCGTGCAGAAGACCACGCGATGATCCAGCCGATGTTCCAGGTTACTCTTGTCGCTGACGGCAGCTCCTGGGTTCCTGAGCTGGTCACGGCAGTCGGTGCTGACGCTGTAACCCCACCCATCGCAGAGTAAGTAACCATGTCGAACCAGCCCGTGCTCACGGTCGAGCATCTTGGTCTCACGATCGGCGGTGCCGTCATCATCGATGACGTGTCACTGTCGGTCGCGGAGGGCGAGATGCTCGGAGTGATCGGTCCAAATGGGGCCGGAAAAACTACGCTCTTCAACCTCATCTCTGGGGTGATGACTCCGACAAAGGGCGGAATTAGTCTCGAGGGGCGCAGTGTCACGAATCAGAGCATTGATGCGAGGGCCCGGGCTGGGCTCGGCAGAACTTTTCAAACATCCAGTCTTTTCCCGGCGCTGAGCGCGTTAGAAAACGTGCGATTGGCCGCGCAGGTCAAGCTCGGGGGTGCGACATCGGTGCTGCGTTTTCCGAAGTCGAACGACGAAGCGACGACCATTGCTCGAGCTCGACTCGACGAGGTCGGGCTCGGCCACCACAGTGAGACTGTTGCAGGCGTCCTTTCCCACGGCGATAAGCGCAAGCTCGAGATCGCGATGCTGCTGGCCACCGACCCGAGCGTCATCCTGCTCGACGAACCCATGGCGGGAGTCGCCTCTGGCGATGTCGCAGGGCTTACCGAGGTGATCCGTCAGGTTCATCGCTCGGGACGCACGGTGCTAATGGTCGAACATCACATGGATGTCGTCCTCGGCCTGGTCGACCGTGTTGCGGTCATGCACCATGGTCAGCTTCTTGCGTGTGACACCCCGGATGCCGTGATGGCAGACGAAGCGGTGCAGAAGGCTTATTTGGGGGCACCACTATGACTGAACCGTCAACGCCAATCGTGACTGAGTCGATCCTGACCGTGTCCGATCTCAACGCAAGCATTGATGGTCAACAGGTCGTTGAGTCTGTGAGCTTCGAAATGCTTCCCGTGGGGGTGACCGCTTTGCTTGGCCGCAACGGTGTGGGCAAGACGAGCACGCTTCGCGCGATCCTGGGCCTCATCGAACGCTCAGGCGAGGTCAGTATTGCGGGAGAACGCGTTGACCGCGAGCCAACTCACCGCATTGTTCAACGCGGTGTCGGCTATGTTCCCGAAGATCGTGAAGTATTTGCGTCGCTCACGGTCGCCGAAAACTTGCGGCTCGCCGAGCGCGACGCGTCACCGAATCGCGAACTGATCGCGGAGCTCTTTCCCGATCTCACCGACCGTGCTGGCCAATTGGCTGGAACGCTTTCTGGCGGTCAACAGCAGATGGTGTCGCTGGCTCGCGCGCTCGTGAATGACAACAGAGTGCTGCTGGTCGACGAGCCAACCAAGGGACTCGCGCCCCTCATCGTGATGGATGTCGCGCGTGCACTTGAACGTGCGGCTCAGACGGTGCCTGTGTTGCTGGTTGAACAGAATCTGCAGGTGGTGCGCATGCTCGCCAAGAAGGCAATCGTGCTCGAGGGCGGACGCGTCGTCTACGACGGCAGCGCTGAAGAACTACTGGGCAATGAAGCCTTGACTAAAGAATTGCTGGGGGTCGCATGAGCACCATAATTCTCCTGCTGATTACGGGCTTGGGGCTTGGTGCGCTGTACTTCTTGGTCGCATCCGGTCTTTCCCTGATCTATGGCCTCATGGGCGTACTAAATTTCGCTCACGGTTCATTTCTCACTCTTGGCGCGTTTGCCGGCTGGGAGTTGGCAAGACGGATGGGCGGCGAAAGCTGGGGAACGCTGATTGCATCGCTGCTTCTCGGCATGATCGTTGGTGCCCTCGTAGCGGCGGCAACTGAGTTTTTGCTGATTCGTCGCCTGTACAACCGGCACATCGAGCAAGTGCTCGTCACGGTCGGCCTGGCGCTCGCGACCGTCGCGCTCTTTGACGGCATTTGGGGCACAGACCCGATCTACGTCACGGCACCGCCGTGGCTGTCGCAGACGACGGAAATTTTGGGGGCGCGCGTTCCTAACGACCGCTTCTTGCTCATTGGGGCCGCGGTAATAGTGCTTCTGGGTATTGTCGCGTTCTTGCGCTACACCCGCTTCGGTTTGGTGATTCGTGCCGGGGTAGAGAACCGCTCAATGGTCACGGCACTGGGTATCGACGTGCGCAAAGCATTCACTGTTGTCTTCGCGATTGGTGGTGCTGCAGCAGGCCTTGGCGGCGTGCTGGCCTCTCACTACTTTGGCTACGTTTCGCCCCAACTCGGCGGATCCTTGTTGATCTTCGCATTCATCGTCACCGTGATCGGTGGCCTCGGTTCACTCGCGGGAGCTGCAATCGCATCGGTTGCGGTCGCCATCCTGCAGCAGTTCGCCAACTACTTCCTCGGCGGCACTGGCGACCTCATGGTCGTGCTGTTGCTTGCCGTAGTGCTGCTTGTGCGTCCGACCGGAATCTTGGGGAAGAAAGCATGACGTTGTTTACGAAGCTGAGTCAGCGCACGTGGTGGATAGTCGGCGGAGTTTTCGTGGTGCTCGCCGCGCTGCTGCCGTTGCTGAACATTTCGATCCCCGGCGTTCTTCCGGGAGCAACCTACACCCCTGGCACACTGCAATTGCTCGCGCTGGCGTTGCTTTTCGCCTCGCTTGCCCTCAGCTACCACTTGCTCTTCGGCACTGCTGGGATGCTCTCTTTCGGCCACGCGCTCTACTTCGCGCTCGGCGCGTACGGGCTCGGCATCGTGTTGCAGCAGACCCAGCTCACGCTGATTCCCGCCCTCGGGCTCACGATCGCGATCGTGATCGCTGCGGCATACCTCCTTGGTTCGCTCAGCTTGCGTGTCACCGGTATTTCTTTCGCAATGGTCACTCTCGCGTTCGCGCAAGCGGGCAACGTGCTCGTGCGGCGTAATCCGGCGATCACGGGTGGCGAGGAGGGGCTGCGCCTCGACACCGAGCACATTCCCGATTTCTTCATTGGGGTCATCAACACCCGCAACCTCTATTGGCTCGCTCTGGCGCTGCTCGTTGTTGTTTTCGTCATTGTGGCTTGGTTCGAAAACTCTCGCGCCGGCCACGCAGTGACTGCTACGCGCGAAAACGAGCTGCGCGTTCGGGTGCTGGGATTGCGCCCCTTCGGCGTGAAGCTCATGGCATTCGTCATCGCATCGGTGCTTGCGTCGCTCGTCGGCATGGTTCATCTTCTGCTGCAGAGTGGAACAACCCCGCGCGCCACCTCCGCCGACTTCACCCTGACGATCCTCGTAATCGTGGTGCTCGGTGGTGTCGGTTCACGCTGGGGTGCGATCGTCGGCGGAATCATCTACACGCTGCTCGATCAGCGACTGACCGCCTTGGCGGGATCCGATGCGATTGCTGATCTTCCAGCGGTATTGCGCATTCCTCTCTCTGAACCGCTCTTTATCTTGGGCACGTTGTTTATCCTTGTGGTGTTGTTCCTTCCCGGAGGAATCGCTGGTGCGGCGCGGCGCCTCTCAACAGGCACGAGCACCACACCGCTCGCGCGCAAGCAGCTTGAGGAGGCGGAATGAGTCAGACGGATGGGCTTCACACACTCGGCCGGTGGACCGCTGACCGCGCCCTCGCAACACCAGACAGAGTCGCTGTCGACGACCGCGGCGTTGTACTCACTTACCGCCAGTTGGATGATCGAGCCAGCGCACTAGCCGAAGCCTTCCTCGGTGGTGGCTACGGTGTTGGCGATCGCATCGCCACGATTACCGGAAATAGCTCAGACCACGTCGTCGTGTTCTTTGCGTGCGCAAAGGCCGGACTTGTTCTTGTGCCGCTCTCGTGGCGACTCTCTCCTCGAGAGATTGCCCAACAGCTCGAACAGGCCGATCCTGCGCTTCTGCTGGTTGAAGACGAGTTTTCAACGTTGGCGGCACTAGCCACTGACCGGCTCAGCGCACCGCTAGCCCGAGGCATCCTGGGCACACACGGTATCGAGCGAGACATTGTGGCACCACTGCGCACCGACTCGAACCCGCCCATTCGTCGCTCCGTCCGTGACGAGGATGCCCTGCTCATCGTCTTCACATCGGGCACTCTAGCTCAGGCTAAAGGAGCAATCCTTACCCACTCCAACTGCTTCTGGACGAATCTGTCTCTCTCGCGAACCGCCGAGATTACAAGCGCAGACACCGTGCTCGCAGTCATGCCGCAATACCACGTTGGCGGCTGGAACATTCAGCCGCTGCTGGCCTGGTGGATGGGCGCGACAGTAGTGCTCGAGCGCACTTTTGATCCCGCCCGTGTGCTGCAACTGATCGCCGACCGACGAATCACGACCATGATGGGAGTTCCGGCGAACTACCTCATCCTTTCGCAGCATCCGCGGTTCGCATCCAGCGATCTTTCGAGTCTCGCGCATGCCATTGTTGGTGGTGCACCGATGCCAGAACCGCTACTACGGGTGTGGCACAGTCGTGGCGTTGCTCTCACTCAGGGTTACGGTCTTACCGAAGCCGCCCCCAACGTGCTGTGTCTTCCCGACGAAGAAGCACGGATTCGTATCGGCTCGGCTGGCAAACCCTATCCGCACGTTGATGTTGATATCGCCGACCCTGTAACGGGAGAACGCATCACCGGGGCAGGCCAGGGTGAATTGCTCGTGAGCGGCCCTGGGGTGTTTAGCGGATACTTTCGGGCGCCAGAAGCAACTGCGCTCGCGCTGCGCGATGGGTGGCTCGCGACCGGCGATTTGGTGAGCCGGGATGCCGAAGGTTACTACCGAGTTCTCGATCGCATCAAAGACATTTTCATTACCGGGGGAGAGTCCGTCGCCCCCGCCGAAATTGAGGGTGTGCTGTTCGGGCATCCCGCGGTCGCCGATGTCGCCGTCGTCGGTGTGCCAGATGAGCAGTGGGGCGAGGCAGCCGTCGCGTGGGTTGTCGTGCGCTCAGGGGCATCCACTGATGAAACCGATCTGCTCAATTTTGCGCGGGCATCCCTTGCAAAGTTCAAAGTTCCCAAACACGTGGTGTTCGTGGAATCGATACCAAGGTCATCAAGTGACAAAGTTCGTCGTCGTGTATTGCTGAGCCAATGGACCGAAAAGTCCCAAGAACCAGGATGGATCAGTTCATGAACACACCGCTAACCGCGCGTGGTACCCGTACCAAGTCAAAGCTGATCGAGGCTGCCGAAATCGTCTTTGCCCGCTACGGCTACACGGATGCCTCGGTTGTTCGCATCACGGAAGAAGCCGGCGTCGGCCAAGGGACCTTCTATCTCTACTTCTCGAGCAAGCTCGAAATCTTTGAAGAGCTTGTCGAGGATCTGAACCGCCGCGTTCGACGTGCCATGAGCGAAGCCTCGGGTGCGGCATCCAATCGCATCGAATCGGAACGTGCAGGTTTTCGAGCGTTCTTTGAGTTCACTGCCGAACACCCCGCGCTCTACCGCGTCGTGCGGGAAGCAGAATTCGTATCGCCAAAGTCGCTGCGACTGCACTACTCACGTATCGTCGACGGCTACATTGAGGGCCTCAAAGAAGCGCAGCTTCTTGGTGAGATCGGTGATGTTGACCCGACCGTCGCCGCCTGGGCGCTCATGGGGATCGGCGAAATGATCGGGATGCGGTGGGTGCTGTGGGGCGACACACCAGCAGCTGGCCACGACGCTGACCCGACCGCGAGCGGAACCTCGCGCGTGCCAGACGAAGTTCTCGATCAGATGATCACATTTATCCGCCGAGGTCTGGCCGTGCCAGAACCGCGCAGTGAAGGAGTCGAGAAATGACCGACCTAACGGGCCGCAGAGCCCTCGTTACCGGAGGAGCAAGCGGGATTGGTGCTGCCTGCACCGTGTCGCTGGCCAAGGCCGGAGCTCACGTGATCGTTGCTGATCTCAATGGCGATGCAGCCAAAGCCCAAGCCGAACGTATCGGTGGAGAAGCCTGGCAGGTCGATCTCACGGACACGGCGGCGCTCGCCGACCTGACGCTCGACATCGACATCCTCGTGAACAATGCGGGCATCCAACACGTGAGCCCCATCGAGACTTTTGATCCTGCCATGTTCAGCCGCATTCTCGATCTCATGATCGAGGCACCCTTCCTGCTCGTTCGGGCGGCACTTCCGCGCATGTACGAGCGTGAATTCGGTCGTGTCATCAATGTCAGTTCGGTGCACGGATTACGAGCATCGCCATACAAGTCCGCGTATGTTGCGGCCAAGCACGCGCTCGAAGGCTTCTCCAAAGTCACCGCGCTCGAGGGCGGCGAACACGGCGTAACGAGCAACTGCGTGAACCCCGGCTACGTGCGCACACCGCTCGTCGAGAAGCAGATAGCCGATCAGGCAAAGTTCCACGGCATCCCCGAGTCCGAGGTTGTGGAGAAGGTCATGTTGACTGAGAGTGCGATTAAGCGGCTGCTGGAACCAGAAGAGGTTGCCGACCTCGTGTTGTGGCTCACGGGCGATACCGCCGGGATGGTCACGGGATCATCACACACAATGGATGGCGGCTGGAGCGCACGATGACTCAGCACTACAGCACCATCACGTGTCCCGTCGACGGCGGCGATCTGACCGCAGCGATCTGGGCACCCGAGTCTCCACCGCTGGGAACGATCCTGCTCATCCACGGCATCACCGCATCGCACATGTCGTGGCCGCTCATCGCGGCGGCATTTCCCCAGTACAGGGTCATAGCACCCGACCTGCGGGGACGAGGTGGCAGCCGCGATCTTCCGGAACCGTTCGGGATGCCTCAGCATGCCGCAGACATTAACGCGCTGATGGATGCAACAGCTACCGAGTCAGCGCTCGTCGTTGGCCACTCGATGGGAGGATTCGTCGCCGCGGCCTTTGCTGCCAGACACCCGCAGCGTGTGTCTGGCCTTGTCCTCATCGATGGTGGCTTGCCGATTCCTGCCCCGGAGGGTACGTCGCGAGAGGAACTGCCTCAAGTAATCTTGGGGCCGGCCGCTGAGCGACTGTCAATGACCTTCCCCGATCGCGCGAGCTATCAGCAGTTCTGGGCGCAGCATCCGGCATTCGAGAATAGTTTCACTCCCGCGGTACTGGACTACGTCAACTACGACCTGGTTGGCACCGAACCAGCGCTGTACCCGGCGAGCAACATTGCCGCAGTGAGTTTCGACGCCCTCCAATTGAGCGGGGATACCGAGTATCGTGCGGCTCTCAACGAGTTGAGCATGCCTGTGCATTTCATCCGGGCGCCGCGGGGCCTTCTCAATCAGGTTCCCGCGTTGTATTCTCCGGAACAGTGCGACCAATGGCGGTCAGAGCTTCCGCACGTGAAGTTCCATGAAGCGCCAGATGTCAATCACTACACAATTACTTTGACGCAGCGCGGTGCAGACTTTGTTGCGGGCGTCATGGGCGAACTATTGACGAATCAACCACGGGAGGTCCGAGCGTGAGCATCGACAAGACAGTGGGTTCGGCGGCGGAAGCCGTCGCCGATATTCCGAACGGGGCATCCCTTGCTGTTGGAGGCTTCGGGCTGTGCGGCAACCCGATGGTCCTCATTCAAGCGCTGCTTGATTTGGGATCTGACGATCTGAGCATCGTGAGCAACAACTGCGGTGTCGATGACTGGGGACTTGGCGTGCTGCTCGGCGCTCGCCGCATCCGCAAGATGACATCGTCGTATGTTGGCGAGAACAAAGAGTTTGAGCGCCAGTTCTTAACTGGCGAGCTTGAGGTTGAGCTGACGCCGCAGGGCACTCTCGCCGAAAAGCTCCGTGCCGGCGGTTCTGGAGTTGCTGCGTTCTTCACTCAGACCGGGGTAGGTACTCAAGTGGCGGAGGGTGGACTGCCTCGGCGTTACGACGGCTCCGGTGGCATTGCTATTGCCTCTCCGCAGAAAGAAGTTCGGCCGTTTGACGTGAACGGTGTGACTAAGGATTTTGTGCTTGAAGAGTCGATCACGACGGACTTCTCGCTCGTTCATGCGCTGAAGGGTGACCGGCACGGCAACCTCGTGTTCGCCAAGTCGGCGCGTAACTTTTCGCCGCTCGCCGCGATGGCTGGCCGCATCTGTATTGCTCAGGTTGAAGAACTGGTTGAACCGGGCGAAATCGAGCCGGATGCCGTGCACCTGCCCGGTGTGTACGTCACGCGGGTGATCGAGGTCGGTTCCGATGTCGAGAAGAGAATTGAACGGCGCACAGTGCAGAAAGAGGTGGCGTAATGGCTTTGACCCGCGAAGAGATGGCGGCTCGTGCCGCGCTTGAGTTGGACGATGGCTCGTATGTGAATCTCGGTATTGGGCTTCCTACGCTCGTTCCGAACTATGTGCCAGAGGGCCGCACCGTCGTCTTGCAATCGGAGAACGGCATCCTCGGTGTAGGTCCGTATCCAACAGAGGCAAATGTCGATCCCGACCTGATCAACGCGGGTAAAGAAACGGTGACAACGCTGCCGGGGACCGCCTTCTTCGATTCTGCAATGAGCTTCGGGATGATTCGCGGCGGCAAGATCGACGCGGCAATTCTTGGCGCAATGCAAGTCTCCGTCGCCGGCGATCTCGCCAACTGGATGATTCCGGGAAAGATGGTCAAGGGTCCAGGCGGCGCCATGGATCTCGTGCACGGTGCCGCTCGAGTGATCGTGCTCATGGAGCATGTTGCCAAAGACGGCAGCCCGAAGATTGTGAATGAGTGTTCGCTGCCGCTCACCGGCCGCGGAGTCGTTCACCGCATCATCACTGACCTTGCCGTGATTGACGTTACCGATCGGGGCCTTGTATTGCGCGAGCTTGCACCCGGCGTCGACGAGGCGACGGTGCGCGAGGCAACCGAGCCGGAACTCACCGTAGAACTCATCACCCCGTAGCTTCACCGACTAAAGGACACCCCATGGCTACCCTTCTCGATGGCATCGTTCAGCACAGCGTCTCGACTCCGCGACTCGTCGCATCCGTTCTCGAACGCCCGTCAGATGCTGCGGCGTCGACGGTCGTATTTGTGCACGGAAACGTCTCGTCTTCGTTGTTCTGGCAGCCGACAATGCTGAGCCTCAACGAGGATGTTCGCGCTCTCGCTATCGACCTGCGTGGCTTCGGTGACAGCGAAACGTTGCCGGTGGATGCCACCCGCGGCGTTCGGGATTTTTCTGACGACATCGCTTCGGTGCTCGACTCGCTCGGAGTTGATCGCGCGAGTTTCGTCGGCTGGAGCATGGGCGGAGGCGTCGTCATGCAGTTCATGCTCGACCACGCCGAGCGCGTCGATTCCGTCACATTCGTTTCGCCTGTCTCGCCGTACGGTTTCGGGGGAACAAAGGGCGCCAATGGCGAACTGCTTTCACCCGAGTGTCCTGGCACCGGCGGTGGGGGAGCGAATCCGGACTTTGTTGCCCAATTGGATGCCGGAGAGACAGGCGATGACTCCCCGACATCCGCTCGTATGGTGTTCCGCACCGCCTATGTTGCTGATGCGACCGCACACACGGAGCACGAAGATCTGTGGGTTGAGTCGATGCTCACAACCGCCACGGGAGAGGACAACTATCCCGGGGATTCTGTTGCAGTGGATGCATGGCCCGGCTTCGGTCCTGGCGGCCGCGGTGTGCTCAACACCATGACTCCCAACCACTACAACGTGAGCGGCATCACAACACTGCCCAACAAACCACGCGTGCTGTGGGTACGCGGTCTTCAGGACGCGATCGTGTCGGATGCTTCAGGATTCGATCTCAATTTCTTGGGCCAACTGGGGGTAATTCCGGGCTGGCCGGGTGCTGAGGTTGCACCGCCGCAACCGATGATTGAGCAGACCCGCGCGGTCTTCGACGAGTATGCGGCGCACGGCGGCGAATACACCGAGCTTGCGTGGGAGAACTGCGGACACTCGGCGCACCTTGAACGCCCGGCAGAGTTCGTTGCGGCGCTGACCGCACACCTCGCCGCGCGCTAGCATTCCGCTGTTGTTCAGGAGTCGGCTCTAGACTGGAATCGTGCCAGCAATCAATCTCGGAATGCCGAAAGTCCCTGAAGTCCTCGCTCCCCGTCGCAAGACCAGGCAGATCAAGGTCGGCTCGGTAGGTGTCGGCAGCGACTCACAGATCAGCGTGCAGTCGATGACGACAACACAGACGACGAACATTGATGGAACTCTTCAGCAGATCGCCGAACTGACGGCGTCAGGCTGCGACATTGTTCGGGTAGCGGTTCCCCACCAGGACGATGCGGATGTTTTGCACATCATCGCAAAGAAGAGTCAAATTCCGGTTATTGCCGACATCCACTTTCAGCCGCGCTACGTCTTTTCGGCGATCGATGCAGGAGTTGGCGCCGTTCGCGTTAACCCCGGAAATATCCGAAAGTTTGACGACAAGGTTGGCGACATTGCCAAGGCGGCAAAAGACGCCGGTGTGAGCTTGAGGATCGGTGTCAACGCCGGTTCGCTCGAGCCCAGCCTGTTGCAAAAATACGGCAAAGCCACGGCAGAGGCGCTCGTCGAAAGCGCTGTCTGGGAGGCGAGCCTTTTCGAAGAGCACGACTTTCACGACTTCAAGATTTCGGTCAAGCACAACGACCCCATCGTGATGGTCAAGGCATACCGGATGCTCGCAGAGCGCGGTGACTGGCCGCTGCACTTGGGCGTGACCGAAGCGGGTCCAGAGTTCCAAGGCACGATCAAGAGCGCAACAGCGTTCGGCATTCTGCTCTCTGAGGGCATCGGAGACACGATTCGGGTCTCGCTTTCCGCGCCTCCCGCCCAAGAGATTAAGGTGGGATTGCAGATCCTGCAGTCGCTCAATCTGCGAGAGCGGAAGCTTGAGATCGTGTCGTGCCCGAGCTGCGGCCGTGCACAGGTCGACGTCTACAAGCTCGCCAACGACGTGACTGACGGTCTTGAGGGCATGACCGTTCCGCTACGCGTTGCCGTCATGGGTTGTGTCGTCAACGGTCCTGGTGAGGCTCGCGAAGCCGACCTCGGTGTTGCTAGTGGAAACGGCAAGGGCCAGATCTTCGTGAAGGGTGAAGTTATCAAGACGGTGCCAGAATCAGAGATCGTGGCGACCCTGATCGAAGAGGCGAACCGCATCGCTGCGGAGATGCCTGCCGGCGAGATCGGCAGCCCGCAAGTACTCACCCCGTAGCCGCACTAACATTGAGGCGTGTCTACACGTCTCTCTCAACTCTTTGTCCGCACGCTTCGCGAAGATCCCGTCGATGCCGAGGTAGCCAGCCACCGTTTGCTCGTGCGCGCCGGCTACATCCGCCGCCAGGCTCCTGGCGTTTTCGCGTGGTTGCCGCTCGGCCTCAAGGTTCGCCGCAAGATTGAGGCGATCATCCGAGACGAACTCGAATCCTTCGGTGCGCAAGAGGTTCACTTTCCGGCATTGCTGCCGCGTGAACCATACGAGCTGACTGGTCGTTGGGCCGAGTACGGTGACGGGATTTTCCGTCTCAAGGACCGCAAAGATGCCGACTACCTGTTGGCGCCAACGCACGAAGAAGTCTTCACGCTGCTCGTGAAAGACCTGTACTCGAGCTACAAAGACTTGCCGTTGTCGCTCTACCAAATCCAAGACAAGTACCGCGACGAAGCTCGCCCTCGTGCAGGACTACTGCGCGGTCGCGAATTCTCAATGAAAGACAGCTACTCCTTCGATTACACGGATGCTGGGCTCGACCTTTCGTACCAGCAGCACCGCGACGCTTACGAGCGTATTTTCAATCGTTTGGGCCTTGAGTACGTGATCGTTTCGGCGGATGCTGGCGCGATGGGTGGCTCGAAGAGCGAAGAGTTCCTACACCCAACACCTGTCGGCGAAGATACGTTCGTTCGCACCGCTGGGGGCTACGCAGCAAACGTTGAGGCCTACCGCACAACTCCGCCAGAGGCGCTCCCAATTGATGGACTGCCCGCACCGCTGATCTTCGATTCGCCGAACACTCCGACGATCGAGACTCTTGTTGCGCTCGCCAACGAGCAGCAGCCTCGCTCTGACCGTCCGTGGACCGCAGCAGACACCCTCAAGAACGTGGTGCTCGCGCTCAAGTCGATCGATGGCTCACGGGAACTCGTCGTCATTGGCCTCCCTGGTGACCGCGATGTCGATCTCAAGCGTGCCGAAGTGTCATTTGCTCCCGCCGAAGTTGAACCGGCGACGGAGAAAGATTTCGCCGAACTAGCCAAGCTCGAAGGCAACCCTGGTTTTGTGAAGGGCTACATCGGTCCATGGTCGCCTGATGGCGCAGTGCTCGGTGAGAAATCTGCAACCTCTGTGCGGTTCGTGCTCGACCCGCGGGTTGTTGATGGCACTCAGTGGATCACCGGGGCAAACCTCCCGGAGAAGCATGTGCTTGGTCTCGTTGCCGGTCGCGACTTCGTCGCTGATGGCATCGTTGAGGTCGCTGACGTGCGCGAGGGCGACCCCGCGCCCGATGGCAGCGGTCCCATAGAGACCGCCCGCGGTATGGAAATCGGTCACGTCTTTCAGCTCGGCCGCAAGTACGCCGAGGTTCTCGGGCTCAAAGTGCTCGATGAGAACGGCAAACTCGTCACTGTCACGATGGGGTCATACGGCATCGGTGTGACTCGCCTGATGGCTGCAATCGCCGAGACCACCAATGACGGAAAGGGACTGCTATGGCCAAAGAACATCAGTCCATTCGACGTGCACATCGTGGCGGCAGGCAAGGATGCGGTGGTCTTTGAGACCGCCGAGAACCTCGTTGCCTCGTTGGAAGGCGCGGGTCTTGATGTTCTCTTTGACGATAGGCGGAAGGTTTCACCCGGCGTGAAGTTCGGCGATGCAGAGCTGCTTGGAGTGCCGAAGATCGTAATTGTTGGTCGAGATGCCGCTAACGGAATGGTCGAGGTCTGGGATCGCAAAACTAACGAGCGCACGAGCACGAGCATCGATGAGGTTGGTGCGGCACTGCTCGGATAAGGCGGCTAAACTAGCCTATTCGGAGCCAGTGAGGCTCCGGTTTATCACCCCTAAATGAATATCGGAGGCCCTCAATGGATATCGACTTGAGCGTGCTGCGCATGATGGAGCGCGAGCGAGAGATACCGTTCGAAGAACTGGTGCAGATCATTGAGCAGGCAATCATGAGTGCCTATCTCAAGCACATTGAGGCTCCCGAAGGTAAGGCTGCAGAGACTGCACCGACGGCTCGCGTCGTTCTCGATCGCAAGACCGGCCATGTCAGTGTTTGGGTTCCCGAATACGACGACGAGGGTGCGATTGTTGGCGAGGCTGAAGATAGCCCCAGTGATTTCGGACGTATCGCTGCGTTTGCGGCAAAACAGGTAATCAACCAACGCTTGCGCGACATTGGTGACGACAAGGTTCTTGGCGAGTTCAAGGGCCGTGAAGGTGACATCGTCGCCGGCGTCATTCAGCAGGGACCCAACCCCCGCATGATTCACATTGATCTGGGAACTGTCGAGGCGATTATGCCTCCAGAGGAACAGGTTCCCAGCGAGGAATACAAGCACGGCGCTCGACTTCGCGTGTACGTCACTGCGGTGAACAAGGGCGACAAGGGTCCCCAAATCACCGTCAGCCGCACCCACCCGTCGCTCGTTCGCAAGCTCTTCGCACTTGAAGTTCCCGAGATCGCAAGCGGCATCGTGGAGATCACCTCGGTGGCTCGTGAAGCAGGTCATCGCACCAAGATGGCTGTGCGCGCGACCGAGGCCGGCGTAAATGCCAAAGGTTCGTGCATTGGAGAACTTGGCCAACGTGTTCGTGCGGTAACGGCAGAGCTCAACAATGAGAAGATCGACATCGTCGACTACTCCGAGAACCTTGCGGTGTTTGTTGCGA
>Ga0307486_1001727_pt1 | contig 16089 bp, 9 predicted proteins | sample CBIW02metaG_FD_203663 | JGI IMG/M metagenome (GOLD analysis project Ga0307486, IMG submission 203663) | Sea-ice brine microbial communities from Beaufort Sea near Barrow, Alaska, United States - CBIW 0.2 | ecosystem: Environmental > Aquatic > Marine > Coastal | place: USA: Alaska | collected... | reverse complement strand
AACAATGATTTCTTTCCTGTGGATTTGTATATTGGTTTATTCATATTTCTATCAGTGCTTTTGAAGCCATGAATTTACGGATAAATACTTGAAAATCATGTTTTTAATTTATAGAACTCCCCTTAAGTAAAACTGAAGTTGACACGCCACCAACTAAAGATTCATCAATCCTAGATTCAGCTTGTGTGATTTCAACATTTTCAAAAACACTTCTTTCTAGTGACTTACTATTTATTTTTGCAGAGCCGCTACTTTTAGGTTCATTTTCTAATAAAGAAATTGCCATGTCGCCATATCCTTTCTTTGCATTTAAATTGTCACCATGAGCAGTCATAAAAACCGTTGTTTTTCCTGTACCAGAAATTATTATGTTTTTTCTTGTTTCTTGTGTCCCTTTTAATTCTGGGCACACTCTGTTTTCTAGCCATCCGCCTATAGAAACATTCAATTCTTTATCACTGATATTTGTTATTTCATAGCTTAGAACAGTAGCAGGAATTCCAGAATCTTTAACATTTAAAGGAATAAATGGTGAATATGCCGTTAGTTTAACTGCAACTGGGATTTCTTTACTTTTATAAGTAATCTTAGCAACTGGATATTCCCCTCTAAATGTGATATCATTAAAACTTTTATTATCTAAAGTTGCCGTTTGAGTTTGCCCATCTTTCTGATATTGTATTGAGAAACCACTTTTTACTTTATGTATATTATTCTCTTCTGAAGATGTTCGTGGTTTTGGATACAAACCTCCCATACTAAATTGATCCAAACGCCATTGTTTGTGTGCGTCTGGATTGTTTGCATTTATAGGACTTTCACGGTGGTAGTTAGACTGAAAAATATCCCAAAGCCACAACCTTCCGTCTCCACTTATATATAGTTGGCCACAACAGATACCTCCAATGGGCATTCCTATATATTTTAGTTCATCTTTTAGGGATGTATATACTTCTGCTACTCCTCTTTCTGTTAAAGATTTTACCCATTCAGGTGAAAGCATTTTATCAGAAGGTATAAGGTGTCCTGCTGCAGTTTGACTCACAAAACCACAGCCTGAAAAAGGGATTGCTAAAAATGCAGCACCTAAAGTAGAAAGTTTAACAAATTCTCTTCTAGGCATATTGGCAGTAGTAGAACAGCATCCTGAAGTTGAATCGCATTTGCTAAGGTTCCCTACAATAGCTTTCTTTTTCATAAATTATAGAACATTATATGATGAATCTAATGTTATATCTCCCTTAGGGGAGATTATAAGTTTTATTAATCTTAGTTTTTCCTTTGAAAATTCACCAAAGTTTTTACCATTAATTACCAGTTGATATGTATCTAAGGAAAACCCTTCAATATTTAGTAAAGCATTAAACGGTTTATCCCAAGGCATGTCCATTTCATTTAAAACAGATTTTATTGTGATTTCAAGTTTGTCATTGTTTAATAAAACGTTCTCTATTTTTAGACCATCAACTCCAACATGTATATCTTTTTCTAAATTTATATAAGCACTGTTTAAACCTCTTAAAGCTTCTGCTAAACCTGTAAAGACACCAGAACCTTCTCCCCAACTAGGGTGTGTGCGCATTGCAGATTGTGGGTGTGCCTCATGGTCAATATTTTCAGGTCCCAAACCAAACGGATAGATGTTGGTATGTCTATAAATATTATTTGCTTTGTGTCTGGGATGGTTTATTAACACTACTGAAGATCTTGCTGCTGCCACACCCCTTTCCAATAAATCCTGCCGACCCAACTCCTTTCCATACCAGATAAATGATCTCACCATTTCTGCTTGCCGTGCATCTAGAAAAGTAGCGTTGTCAGCATTATCAACAGTAAACCCTCCAAAAGGAAAAGCCGTATAAATAAAATGAGGTTCCCAGCAAGCTTGACTGAATGTAACATAATCAATACATTGTTCTCCAGCATCTAAAATATCCTTATCGGCAGTGGCTCTATAGAGTGCAGCATAACCTTCAATCGCCCAAAATAATGAGAGATTACCTCTAGCTACTTGATTTTGCCATCGATCTCTTGTAAATTCAAATGGACGATTCCCACAAGAAAAGAATTGCTCCATATCTACCCATTTTTGTTCGGGTATTATTTCCCTTTGTAAATAACTAGCAATTTTTTTGGCACCGTTTAAGTACTTATTTTCTTTTGTTGCATTGTATAATTCTGCTAGAAACCACATGCTTGATGCCGGTTGGGCACTATAATACAACACATTGGAAGCTGTCATATCCTTTGAATCGATATAGGATGGCACTGCACCTCTATTATCAATTACTGTCAGTAACCAATTTCCATAAGGCGTTAAATAATCTACAATACGTTGGTCCTTTTCGCAACGCAAATAATAATCGAGCATATGAGCACCAGTTTTACTCATCGTAGAAACATCGTAGGAATCACTTTCTTTAAGAAAAAAAACATTCTTGTTATTTACTGGATCTGTGAAACCTAATCCCCATTTTTTATCATTAGCGGAGTACAAAAGAGCAAACAATCCTTCTTTATTTCTTGGCGCAGATAAACACCAGTTGATAATACTACGTCCTTTTTCAATTATATCCGGACGATTCAATTTATGTCCCCAATACCAAAAGCCCTGGGCATCACGGGCGTTGTTCCAAAATGCTGAATTGTGCATCACGTCATTCCACCAGTTAATGGAAGAGCGGTATCCTCCAAATTTCTGTCCATCCTTTTCCCATTCTATCCAAGATCCTGTATCCTTATAACCTTTTAGTGGAATATCAATATCGGGGTATAATGATGGATGAAATGTTATAGAGTCAATTATTCTGAAATATTCATCAAATGGCATTGCCAAATGTGGTCTGTTATCAAATACAGGCTTCCCAAATTTTTTCCATTGATGTTTTGTAATCTTTTGAAATCCTTTATTTTTTTCAGTATTTGCACCTACAAATAAATCAAACTCGTATCTTACGTTATTGCTGCCTAAACTTCTAATCATACTTGAATCGTTTACCCTTTGGTAGCGAATATGGTGTGCAATTATGTTATCCATATAACCAAATGTCATTACAGGTTTTTTTGTTAAACCTGTAATCACATTAAAATCTAATCCTGTAGGCATAGTATATTTATCATCCTCAATAGGAACCGAATAAATATTACGCTTAATATCGCTCGTTTTTCGCGCATTTGAAGATATAATTTTATGCTCGTTTATAGCATTTAAATCAGGAACTAGCGCTGCAAAAAGTCCTTCTTCTTGTAAAATAATAGCAGGTGCGTGAAATGCCCGATCTCCTATTATTTGATCTTTGCCTGGTAGTAATTTAAATCTGTTTTGTTTTGAATCTTCATTGTCAAATTTTAAACCGGGTGTATGCACAAAATAGGGAGCATGTTCAATATTAAAAGTAAAAGCTGATAGAGCATAATCGAGTTTGGGTAAACTATCGGTTAAGATTAAATGAACATCAAAGTGAAAGTAATCTTCTTCTCCAGTCAATGTTATGGTTTGTTCTACAGGTACATTATCTTTCCTTCCTTTTAAAGTTACTGTAGTGTGTTGCTCATCAACTTTTACAGAAAAATCACTTACTATAGAATTACTTAAAAACCTATGTGCTACAATATCTTGATTAAATAATTGAACCGCATCATTGGGGAATTTTGCTGGCGGGATAAAGGCGGCAGCAACTTCTTGCCATTGATCATTTTTTTTGGCATAAAAAACCTGTGAAATATGACCACTTTCTTTTATAAAAATTGCCTTTATTTTCGAATTTTCAATTTCCAATCTATCATTTTCCTGAGTAATTTGATGTGTTGATACTTTTTGAGTGCAACCCCCTAAACAAATAAAAAGGCAACTCGTTAAAAAGTATCTTATATATAATTTATTGAACATAATTATTTATTAAAAATGTTTCTAATTTTTTCTATTGAAACTCCTAATATTTTCATTGAAATTGTATTTAAATCAAATTCATTTCCTTCAAAATGAAAGGTGTATTGCTCATGAGTTATACTATCACCAATGCCTAAGGCTGCAGCTGGTGAAGAAGTTTCTAATTCGTAAAAAGGCCCTAGTGGTTCTTTCCCTGGTTCAGGCGGTCCATCATTATAAGAATTAATTACATCTCCATGATAGGGATTTTCTTGAATTTCCCATTTAGAATTCACATAATCAGTTTTGTTTTCTGGTTTATTATATTTAACAATGGTCAGTGTTCCTGCTTCGGAATCATAGCTTCCCATAACATCAGTAGCCCTTTGTGGTGATAAACCGATTTTCCCTCTTTGTTGACCATCTGCTTTAAAATAAATAGCTTTTTCGTCAACTTTTATACGATCAGAGGGTACTTTTCCAAAATAATCATCATTCACTACAGGACCAAATTTAGATTCCTCACCACTTACATATGGAATAATTACTGTTGTTGTGGGTGAGTGTTTTAACATTCCTAACAACCAAATTGATAAGAGGCCAGTTTCTTTTAACCATGGTTTTTCCCCTATATTTTTTAAGGTATTTCTTGTTTGATAACCAACTGTGCTTATTTTTTCTGAAATCTCTATACCTAAGACTTTGTTGATTTCATTTATAGATAATATTGAAATAGTTCGCTCAATATTAAAATTAAACGTGAAGTCTGAATAATTTGTTAGAGAAGCTGTCTTAAAAAAAACAGCGTGTCTATCTGTTTGCTCTACTAAATTAAATGGTTCCGTATCAATTAATTTAGGGGTAAACCAATTTTCTAATTTAAATTGAGTGCCTTTTTTAAAAAAAATTGAGTACTGTCCTCCTTCAGGACCAAACCATAATCTTTCTTCACCTCCATAGATATTGATGTGTTCCAAGGTATCACCAGAAATAAAATGTTTTTTGTTAATCCAACCATAACTTTTTCCATGCCACCCATTTGCAGTAGTTGTCATTACTCTACCTTGAAGAGCTGGAGAAATGGCAACTTTACCATTGCTTTGTAAGTCTTCTAAAAGAATTATATCTGTATATTCACGGAGAAAATCATAATCCGTTTTAAAAGAGCTGATTTGTGCTTGAGTATTATTCTTTTCTTGGTTCATATTTTTATGCTTATCATTTTTACAACTAAATAGGAATATAGCTATAATTAATAGGCCGTATTTACTAGTAATATAAGTCATTTATTACTGTTTTAATGAAAATGAAATATATGATGATAATAAAAAACTCTACAAGAGTAGGTAGGGTTTTTTAAAATTACAAATTCTAATTTTTAATTATAACCTGGGTTTTGAGTTACTACATTATTTGAAACTTCGATCTCTAATGCAGGAATCGGATAGACTAGATTATGTTCATCAATAGGAGGTACATTATCTGTGGGATACTCTGTTGACAAATTATTGTTCATTATATCCACAGTTTCCGATTCAGAGAATCTTTGTAAATCTATCCATCTTTGTTCTTCAAAAGCAAATTCTCGTCTTCGTTCTAGTTGAACTTTTTCAAAAAATGTGCCCGTTGTTGAAGCATTTATATCTATAGCTGGATCAGCCACGGTTGGGTTTTGACCAAAGCCTCTTCTTCTTACCTGATTAATCAATTCATAAGAAGCTGAACTCTCACCATCTGCTTCAGCTTTCATCAATAATACATCAGCATAACGAAGTATTATCCAATTGATATCACTACCCTCCTCACCAGCCGCATCCGGATCAATGAACTTGCTAATATATGCTACCCCTTCAAATTCCGAGAATGATTCTGCAGCTCTTAAATCATTGGCTTCATAAATACTCATTACATCTTGTGTAGGAAAATATATAGGTTCATTACCAAAACCACCAGCAGCGACACCCAATTCAGTTGCAATGTCTGTAGTTAGAAAAAAGTTGTTAAATGTCATACCTGTTTGACTGCTTGGATTAAAACCAACCTCAAAAATAGATTCAGAATGATTGTCGTTACCGGGAGCAAATATATCTTTAAAATCAGGTAATAGTTGATAATGACTTATAACATTAGTCAAGGCTGCTGACGCAGCAGAGGCATTGCCATTTTGCAAATACACTTTTCCCAATAATGCCTGCGCAGCATATTTAGTTGCTCTACCCACTTCGTTTAATGGGCCGCCTGAATAACTAGTTGGAAGTACTTCAGCAGCCTCAATTAATTCATTAATAATAAATGCAAATACATCCGATCTTGAACTTTTAGGAATTACCGCATTATCAAAATCTGAAGTTGGCATTGTTCTAATAGGAACACCTCCCCAAGAAGTGGCCAAATGAAAATAACTCAAAGCTCTTAAGAATTTTGCCTCGCCCACTATTCTTGCAACCAATGCCTCTTCTGTAGCATTATTCTGAGGTACATCAACTGCTCTTTGTATAATCGTATTGGCATTGTTAATAAGAATATATAATCTTGTCCATTGCAAACTAAGTATATTATTTGTAGAAGTTTCTTGAAAATAATTGAGTGAAGCATCTCCTTCTCCATACCCAGGAATGCCGGCATTATCAGACCTTATTTCTTGCAAAATAAACCAAAGGTTGTCTCCGTATATGTCACGTTGTAATGAGTACACTCCGTTTACTGCAAACGCTAACTCTTCAGGATTTGAATAAAATGAGCCAGTTGCGATAACATCACTAGGTTCTACCTCTATAAAATCATCGCATGAAGATAAGGTTAAGAAAAGCCCCATCATAAACGAAAATAGTATTATATGAAATTTGGAAAAATCCTTTTTCTCAATATTTCTTTTTATTTTAGTATTTTTCATTTGATTATTTTTTAAAAATTTAAATTTATTCCTAATGTCCAAGTTCTAGGTAAAGGAAGCCCAGGAGGGCTATTTAAACCTAGTTCTCTACCGTCGGTAACAGATGGAATCTGTGAACCACCAATTAAAGCTGGCCCGCCGGCTGATGCTCTACGCGCTTCTGGGTTCCCACCAACAAATTTTGTAAATGTATGTAGGTTTTCGACAGATGCGTAAATTCTAGCACTTGACGATCCTAGCTTTTCAGCTATAGATTTTGGTGCGTTATAATTAAGTGTCACGTTTCTAATCCTAAGGTAATCTGTTTTTTGAACACCAAGACTAGAAACAGATCCAACTGCTCCATCAAAACCATTAGCAGCTGGAGTTCTACCATCACCTGGTTGACTTTCTGAAATGTATCTTCCGCTATACCAATAATCTGTTGATAAATTGGTTTGTCTAAAAGGAGCCCCAATTTGGATGATGAAAAAATCATACACATATGCACCCGATTGACCGTTAATCAAAGCACTTAATTCCCAATTCTTATATCTAACATTGGTATTGATTCCATATATTAAATCAACATTGGTATCGCCGAGTAATTGACTATCGGCACCGAGAAAATTGCTTATACTCCCATCTCCATCAACATCCTCATAAATCACAGCTCCTGGAGTTTGCAAAGGTTGACCAGATTGATCATCACCAACTCCAGCAATACCAATAGCCCTAGGCCCTGCAATTTGTTGCAATTCTCCACCAACAACTCTCCTTAAGGCGCCAAAAAAATTAAATATTTCTTCCTCACCACCCAAATCAAGTATTTCCTGATCGTTGGTAGTAATATTTCCTCCAACAGACCATCCCCAATTATCTGTATCAACTACTTGAGCATTTAATGTTAATTCAATTCCTTTATTCCTCATACTCCCAATATTGGTTAAATACGTTGAATATCCAGATGAAGGAACAACCCCTTTAGTTAATAATAAGCTTTTAGTTTTATTATTAAAGTAATCAAACACTACATTAAGACGGTTTTTAAATAAGCCCAAATCCAATCCAATATCAAATTGTTCGGAAGTCTCCCAAGTTAAAAAATCGTTTCCAGGATTACCCAATACGACACCAAAAGAGGTGTTAGAACCAAAAGACTGCCTTCTTGTATTAAGAGTAGATTTTGAAGAAAACGGAGGTATCGCATTACTACCAGTAGTACCATAAGAAACTCTTAGTTTTCCTCTATTCAAAAATTCCTGATTTTGAAGAAAGGACTCTTCAGAAAATTTCCAACCCAAAGCTCCAGATCCAAAAGTTTGGTACCGATTATTAGAACCAAAAACAGAACTACCATCTGTACGAACAGTGGCTGTTACTAAGTATTTATCCTTATAACCATAATTAATTCTTCCTAAATAGGAAATGAGTGAACTTTCTGATTTGCTGTTTGCTCCTACTAAATTATCAGAATTTCCGATATTTACATTTCTTACACCTGGTACTTGGAGTTCTGTAACACTCGCATTAACCGATTCAGATTTATTTCTTTGAAGGGTAAAACCTCCAAGAACACTTATCGAATGATCTTTTATCTGCCTTTTAAAAGTTACCGTATTTTCATTCAACCAATCAAAACTCTGACTTTGCCCTGTATTGAAAAAGGAAGCTGCAGGCATTCCTATTGGGATAGCTTGCCCCAAAGTAGGAATATATATTGTTTCTTGTTTGTTTGTTCCAATGTTTGCAGAAAAAGATGATCTAAGGTTTAAACCTTTTGCAACCTCTATATCAGCATAAATTCCTCCTAAAAATTGAAATATAGTTTGCTGAAAATCATAATTTCTACTAGTTTCTACAGGGTTACCTATAGGAAGAGCTCCAGCAAGATCTGAATTCATAGAAAAAGTACCATCTGCCCTATGTACAGGTAATATTGGGGCCATTAAAATAGATTGAGCATATAAGGATGCCCAATCACTGACGTCAGTTCTTTCACTATTTCTACCAATAGTAGTTACATTAGGCGCAAGGTTTATTCCAATTGTAAATTTATCTGAAGCTTTAAAATCTATTTTGGCTCTAGCCGAATATTTTTTCTGTCCTTCCCCTATTACTATTCCTTCCTGATCTATATAATTTCCAGATAACAAATAGCTCACTTTATCATTACCACCAGAAGCAGATAGTGCATAGTTTTGAAAAATTCCGGATCTAAAAATTAAATCCTGCCAATTTGTGTCTGTCGTGCCATCCCAGTTATCAGCTATAAAAGCTGGAACAACCCCACCGTTCTTTTCCGTATGAAATTGAACATATTCTCGAGCATTCAATACATCAAATCGTTCACTTTCAGGTGCAGTCGCCACCCCTGTAGTTACGGTAAAATTAAATAATGGCTTGCCTGATTTTCCAGATTTAGTGGTAATAATAATAACACCGTTAGCTCCTCTAGACCCATAAATTGCAGTAGACGAAGCATCTTTAAGGATATCGACTGATAGAACATCAGCTGGATTTATAGCCATAGCATTTCTTTGATCTGTTGGGAACCCATCGATTACCCATAATGGTTGTGTACCTGCGGTAATGGACCCAAGCCCTCTAATTGAAACAGTACCCAACTCACCAGGTGACGAGGCTCTCTGTGCAATATTAAGACCTGGCACAAGACCTTGCATAGCTTCTTCTACCGATGCTATAGGTCTTGTATCTATTTGTGTTGTCTCAATGGAGGCTATAGAACCAGTAACATCTTTTCTCTTCTGAGTACCATAGCCAATAACAACAACCTCATCAAGTTTAGCAGAATCTTCTTTAAGCACAATATTAATTGTAAATTGATTATTTACTTCTACTTCCTCAGTTAAAAATCCTAAATAAGAAACTACCAGTATCGCATTTTTATTTGATAAGTTTATAGAGAATTTTCCATCAAAATCAGCCTGTGTACCATTTTGAGTTCCTTTCTCGACAATATTAGCTCCAAGTAAAGGTTGACCATTACTATCTGTAACAATACCATTTAAAGAAAAATCTTGCTCAGCTTTATTTATATCATCAATTTTACTGAATACATTTATTATAGTTAAATCTTTAGACTCTGAATAATCGGTATCAATTATATCGAAAGTATTGATTGCATAGCTGCCAGATAAACAAAATAACAGCAAAACTGATGTTAGCTTTATTTTTAAATTTAAATTTGGAATGTAGCTTTTTATGACTATTCCACAAATTATTTTTTTCATAAATTTGTATTTAATTAAATTATTGATTATTCGTTATTAAATGTAATTTAGGGTTCAGGCCATATTTTTATATAAATGAAAGGTTAGTTAATTATATAGTTTTTTAATTTAAATTTTTACTATTATAGTATAATAATATAATAGTATTGTGTAAATTTAAATCAGTTTACATTATTCGTTGTATTAAAAATAATCAACTATTTGTATAATTTAAACATTTATTAATTTAACAGAATCTATTACTCGTTAGTTTGCCAGTAAGGATAAACACTTGCTACGACCAGGCTTTCAAAAATTGACTTAAAATATCTTCTATTGAGCTTGTAAACAAATTCATCAAGATAGTTTTGCAGGTATTCTCCATTGATTTTATGATAGACTCCTAAAAAGTTTCTTTTTGCATTACTTATTGCAATATGTACCCATTTCAGCATTACAATGGTTGTTTGCTTATTTGATTTTTTAGCTATATGAGCTTCTACATAATTTTCAATATTAAAGTAGCTTGAACTCTTATCAGAGAATACAATAGCTTTTGAGTCCAAGGAATCCTTGATTAAGGATTTATCTCTGTAGCCATATGCCTTTTTAGAACTTTCATTTTAAAGAACCGGCAATGATTTGATATTTTACCAGTCTTTAGATCTTCAAGAGGTGTAGACTCTGCCATTACCGCCACATTAACCTGTCGTTCACTACCTCTGCCCCGTTTCAAGTTCGATTTAGTATGTTCTGGCACTTGTTATTCAAAATATCCCTCATCAAATTCAATCATATCTGAAAGTTGGTATAAATCATCCCGTTTACCCATAACTTTTCTTAATCTATGCATTACAGACCAAATGGTCATATATCTTTTATGGCCTATCTGCCGTTGCAATTCACACGCAGAAATCCCTTTCTTGGTGGTGGTCATAAAGAGCATAACAAGAAACCAGGTACGAAAAGGCAAAGGTGAATTCTCCATTACGGTTCCACTCTCTAAGGTTGTCCGGAAATTACATTGCGAGCACTGAAATTGCCATTTTGAAATCAACCAATAATGCTTTTTACGCCCACATTTTTTACAAACTACACCTTATTTCATCCGAATACTCCTTACAACTTTGTTCATCAGAAAATTTACTCACAAATTCCAATATTTTCATAGCTTTGAATTTTAATATCCCAAAACTATTACACGACCACGACAATATATGGCGTACTTGTAAACAAGCGATTAAACAGATTGATTTTTCAGCTATATGAGATAACAACTAAAACAGAATGAACTTTATAAAATGGTATATATTTTTAACCAATTAGAAGTGAGTTTTCTTTAGCAATAGAGCAAACAGGTAAAATGAAAAAAGGCAGTCCAAGATGAACTACCCTTTTTACTTATTGCATTAATCTTATTGCTAATATGTTGGTCTCCACAAGAGCACATTTTCTCTCCAGATTAATGGGATTATAACACAAATTATTATTATAAAATCCACCAACTATTTTTCAGTACATTACCATATTCATTGCAACTTAGAATCAAGATTGAAATGAGTAATTGCTTCATCATCATTTAATATAGTATTGTTATTTAGCTCCCATAATTACTTTTACTAAATGCTTTTTTCCATCCTTTATAGGCTTAATAATATTCCCTTTTATTTTTTTACCATCAACGGTTATTGACTTCACTCCATAGCCTACTTTATTCGGATTCGAAACTTCAATAAAATAATAGTCTCCCCTAAATTCCCTCTCCATTGAATACCCACTCCATGCCGAAGGAATTTTAGGATCAATCAATAATCCTTTGAACTCGGGCCTTACACCAAGTATATAATAAACATAGGAATGCCACATCCAATTAGCGCCTTCACCAAGATTCCATTTAAATTGTCCAAGTCCACCTTTAACGTGATCAGGACCAACATAATTTTCTGCATATACGTATGGCTCTGCACGATAACGATCTATGTCAGCGCTAATATAAGGAAGCGAAGTCGACTTATACATCTTCCAAGCGAGATCTGGTTTGTTTGCAAGGCATGCAGCCATAATTGCCCAAGCCGCTGGTCGTGGATAAATATTTGCGTTTCTCCATCCGGGTGCATACTCTGATTGAACGCCAACGTGCTTATCAGGATGTGTGTAGGAGGGCGTAAATAGTAATGGTCCATAGTCGCTTAGCAAATGTGACCTTACTGCCTCTAACGACTTATCAGTTCGTTCCTTATCTGCCACTCCTGCAATGACAGACCATGCTTGCGAATTTAAATAGATATTCCCTTCTTTATTTTTTGAAGCACCAATTGGATAGGGATCTTTTTCTCCATCTGCAAATGCATAGATATACCAATTTCCATCCCAACCATACTGATTGATGGCATCCTTGATAATTTTATATTTTGCCATCCATTCAATCGCCTGATTTTCATGTCCCGATATACGCGCAATATCAGCATACTCTTTAAGCAAATAACATAATTGCATTCCATACATAATGCTCTCTGCTTTTCCTTCACTGCTCATACGGTTAATCTCATCATTCCAGTCTCCTACACCTTTATTTACATAAGGAAGACCACGGGGACTGATGCCATTGAGCGCATACTCAACGCCCTTTACCATATGATCATATACGGTTGCAGATTCACCTGAGACAAATGGAATTTGCTCTTTCAAAAAATCAAAATCTCCTGACTCTCTTAGATATAAGGAAATTGCGTAAAGTCCATATACCTCATGATGATGCGAAACATTAAAACCATTTGCCGGAGTTTCACGTGGTATCTTGAAGTCAACGTCATCGAACAACATAGCAGGTGCAGAAGCTGACAACCTGGTTGTTGTCTTAGCATCATAATATTGCATGGAAAAATTCCTTTGGATAGATTCCTTGGTAATTTGTAAATCGTGCGGTTGCACAGCTATTTCAGCATCTTCTCCCCAAAAAACAAAGGTTCCACCTTCAATAGCATAATTCCAAAATGATAGCCCTCTCTTTCCTGTATTAAGATCCTTTCTCATTGTACTGCGCCATTGATACGGTGACCAAATATTGATAATCCTGTCAATTTCCTTTTCAGGTGTAGTGACTTTCAAGCTGTGTTGAAAAAAGTCTTCTTGAAATTCTTTTAGGATATCAAACTCTGTTTGCACATTTTTAATATCTCTATACTTATTTGTTAGTTGTTCGATGTCCGTCTCACTTCTTGCCATTCCCAATACAATGGCTACCTCCGTTTCAGCACCGGCTTTTAACTCAAAACTATTTTGTAAAACTCCCCAAGGGTATTCATTCTCACTCCAAAAATTTGAGTTTGTTAATTTGCCATTTACTACCGCTATCGGACTATCAAAATCTCCTGAAATTCCCATAAATTTTTCTTTGATTGTTTCGTAGCTTTTAACAGGTAAACTTGATGTCATAAAACCGATGTAAGGCCACGGTTTCCCTGCTGGTCCCAAAGTCTTCCATACTAATTGTTTCGCGATCAAAACATCATTGTTAAATGTCACTTTTTTGTAAAGGTTGAATTGGCTGCCACCTCTGCCATCCCCCTTGTAGACAATACTTTTTGTCACATCACCTAGACTCCATTCTACCTGACTGAAAAGATCAAGGTTTTTATTTTCATCTGTGGTATTCCGAAGCTTGACGCGCATCACTATTACATTATCATTTCGCGGAACAAAGTAGGTAACACTGCATTCAATCCCTAATGCAGTCGTTTCAATGCCGGTATACCCAAGGCCATGGACTGCTTTCCAAGAAGTTGTATTTGTGCCTTTGTTGTTAATTAGGAAGTACTTTCCAGTTTCATGATCACGGAGATATAAATGTCCTGAAACATCCTGAGGATTCACGAGCCCATTTAGGTCAGGATCAATCAAGAAACTTTCGATGTAACCATTTTGAGTTATCCAGGTATGAAAAACGTCATTAGTTAAACGATTTAACCATGGCTCCGGAAGATTGGGCTCATTAATGATAACTTTTTTTCCATCTTCAGAAAAGGAATAATTTATATAGGCCTCTTTTGAAGTATATTGACCAAAACTTCCAAAAGAAATAAAAAAGATAATTAATAAGGTAATGCATTTAAATAATTTAAATAGTTTCATATGTGTGTTTTTTATTTTTGATTGATTAAGCCAAAGACATCCTGTAAAACGATAAATTTTATTGACATTTGCCTCTTATTTAAAAGGTTTGCTATTGGCTTTTGATTATACATTATAGATTTTTTCTAAAGTTTAGAGATTCGTGATTATAAAAGGATAAGAAAGTGTAAAGTTTCAGATTCGTGCTTCAGATTAGTTTTTATACTTTTCTTTTCGACAAGTTTTTGTACTTATCCAGTTTTAGACTCAATTCCATATATAGGGTTTAATATCCTAGTAAAAAATACGAGCTCTGAGTTATCTTTAGGCTATAGGCGTTAATCTGACATTAAAGCCTAAGATTCGTAATTGTCCAACTGTTTTTTGAACTTCATTTTGTTTGCGTTTTTTGTTCGCCTTTTCGATCTGCAACAATGGTTCTTTATAGACTTCTTTACTCTTTAAAATATGTTAACCATCCCCCGTTTTTCTAATTGAACATTAAGTCAAGTTGACCGTTATGCATTATTGGTTCTGTATTTTGAATTTTCCATCGCATTCGTACCTGCATCAATAGGTTGGACATCACTTTGCTTATCTTATAGTATATAAAATTGGTGAGCTCGATAAGAGTATGCTTGTTCAGATAGTTATATCCGGCATCGAGCAATTGCTCTAAATGCAGGGACTTCATATTCTTATAAATCATACACATGGCAACAGTAAGGACTGCCAATATGGATTGCACGCCCATAAAGGTCTTCATTTGCATGTCCTCTCCAATTTATATTCTTGTTTTACGTGGCTGTGATATTCTTCTATTTTCCAACGAAGTCCATAGCTCTTAAATGCCCACTTAGCTACTTCAATCTGAAATACTCTTTACAACTTTGTTTATCAGAAAATTTACTCACAAATTCCAATATCTTCATAGCTTTGAATTTTAATATCCCAAAACTATTACACGAACACGAAAAAATATGTCGTACTTGTAAACAAGTGATTAATCAGAATATTTTATTGTAAATTTTAAATTTAAAAAAGTTAATATTATTTGTCATATTAAAAACACCCAATTTTGTATACAATTTAACCATTTAATAAATTAAACAGTTAGATCTTTACGAGTAAACAACTATTTTTTAAAAAATTTCCATGTTTATAGAAAATATTTATGTAGCTACAAAAACCCTATATAAAATATAAATTTCGAAAAATAACCCTCCTCATATTAAGCAGATTTATTATTTAGGGCTTGTTGAATAAGTTCAAAGGTAAACGTGAGCCTGCAACAGGGCTACGCCACCATAGACCAGTTAAATTTTGAAGCATTCAATGAAGGAATTTACCTTAAAGAACATGTCGAAAATTATAAAAAACGCAACGGATATTACCCTGAGCTAGTGCAGACGGATGAAATTTACATGAATCGGGGAAAACGTAACTATCTCAAAGAAAGAAATATACGGCACACAGGAAAACCTTTGGGAAGAAAGCCAAAAGAAGATTTAAACAGATATCAAAAAGACAAACTAAAAAAAGAACGAGGAGAACAAAACCGCATAGAAGGCAAGTTTGGACAAGGTTAATTAAAATACAAACTCAATAAAATCTTGGCAAGATTGTATTTAACGAGCGAATCTTGGATAGCAGCCATTTTCTTTGTAATGAATATTCTAAAGCTAAGCAAGGAATATTTTTGGCTCGTTTTAAATCGCCTTATTTTCAAGCTGTTTTTGAAAAACAACCATTATAAAATTCAATATCCAGCAAAATTAAATCTCAGTATAGCATAAATCAAAATAGTTTTTCAGCATGCTCTATTTACTATTTTATATAAATTTCAAATCCAATAAAATGAAAGGATTAATATATATTTCTTCACTGCTATCCGAAAGTTAGAAAATAAAAGTGTCTGAGAATCCCTTATTTTTGTTTTGAGAAAAAAAATAATCAAATGGGACTCTTCAGACGTATCAAAAATAACAAAAAGCCAGTACTTCGCC
>Ga0307486_1001725_pt1 | contig 16117 bp, 15 predicted proteins | sample CBIW02metaG_FD_203663 | JGI IMG/M metagenome (GOLD analysis project Ga0307486, IMG submission 203663) | Sea-ice brine microbial communities from Beaufort Sea near Barrow, Alaska, United States - CBIW 0.2 | ecosystem: Environmental > Aquatic > Marine > Coastal | place: USA: Alaska | collected... | reverse complement strand
GGCAGACTCGAACACCTCCGCGGCACCGCACTCGGCTTCCGAAACCTGACCAACTACATCGTCAGAAGCCTCCTCGAATCCGGCGGATTCAGACCACTCCTACACCCTCGTTCGTGAAGAGCCCCTTAACCTTTCTCGAGCCCGTACCAACTCATGGCCGTACCTGAACATATTGAATCGCATTCGTGTGTGGAGCGCAGTACAGCTTTCCTGTGCCCAGTACTCTTGGGGGAACGAAGACCACTATCCCTTGACGGATCCCATCGTCTGCCCGCGAACCAGGTATCGCTGCGCACCTAGGAACATAATCAATAGGGGGATCATGCTCAGGAATGTCGCTAATGCAAGTTGAGGCATATACAGCTTGACGTCGAGGCCGGCGGCGACCGTCGCGTTGAATAGCGGACTTGCGCCGATGAGCTCCTGGATTCCGATGGAGATCAACTTGTTGTCTTGACTCGAGGTGAGTAGTGCCAGTGGGAGGAAGAAGTTAGTCCAGCTCGCCACAAATGAGAAGAACGCGACGAGAGCGACCGCCTGCTTGGAGATCGGCAACGCGATTCTTACGAAAATGGCGATCTCGCCGAGGCCATCGATGCGCGCAGCTTCGACAATCTCCGAAGGCATCGTCGTCATGAAGTGGATGTAACTGAGGTAGACACCGAACGGGAAGAACCCCATCAAAATAGCCACCGGCCAGAGTTCACCGACCGCGCCAGCCGCGTTGACTTCGAGGAAGATCGGAATAACGAGCACTGTGTTCGGCATCACCATGGCCAGCAACGTGGCCATCAGAAGGCCCTTGCGTGCGCGAAAGCGAAGCTGGGCGAGCGCGTACCCCGCGGGCAGCGCCGCGACTATTGCGAGGGCGCTGCTGGAAACTGCAACGACGATGGAGTTCATCATCCAGCGTGCGAACACCCCGCCGCCCCCGGGCCCAAACTTCATAAGCTCGTTCCAGCTATCTACCGCATTCGACCAGGACACGCCTCCAAGGCCGAGGAATCCACCCGAGCCCGCGGCGACGCCGTCCTGGTTGCGGAAGGCCATCGCAATGAATCCGATAATCGGGATTGCGAACATCAGCGCGATCACGAGCATAAAAACGATACGAGCAACCCGGCCCGCAGACCAACTATTTTGGTCGGCGGTAAGTACCTCTTCTTGAACTACCATTACTTCTTGTCCTCGTCGCCAAACAGACCACTACGGAATACGATTACTAGTCCAATCGCCATCGTGATCACTAACAGAATGATCGACATTGCCGCAGCACCTGGAAAATCTCTGTTGTCGAACGCGAACGAGTACCCCAGCTGGTTGGGAGCCCATTGTGCGTCAATCGATCCAGACGACACCTGCCGTAGCAGGTACGGCTCCAGGAACAGTTGGAAGCCGTAGGCGAGATTCATGAGAGCTGCGTAGCCGATCCATGGCCGGATCATAGGAAGCTTTACACGCCACGCGAGCTGCCAGGCGTTGGCGCCATCCAGGGATGCGGCCTCAAGGATCTCTTCAGGTATTCCGTTGAGTCCGCCGATGGCGATGATGATCCACGTACCGAGACCCTGGAACAGCAACATCGCAGTCAGGATCGTCGGCATGTGGCCGTCGGTCACTACTTCCTTGAGGTTGTTCATCCCCAAAGCGCGCCAGAGGCCGCCGAGAGGAGATATCGAGGGGTTCAGTAGATACACCCACAGCACGAAGTTGGCGATGCCAGCGAGTGCGCCAGGGAGGAAATAAACAAAACGCATGCCACGGCCAAAACGACCGGGGCTCGCATCCACGAGAAGCGACAGCACAAGGATGGTCACCATCATGAGCGGCAACCACACCAGGAGCACACTGAAAATATTGGTGAACGTCCCGAAGAAGCGATAATCCCTAATTACAGTCAAGAAGGAATCAAAGCCTCCGAAGCCAGACTTTGGATTAACGAGCGTCGGTGATTTTTGTAGCGCCGTGTAGAGCGCATACAAGATGGGGATGACCGCTGCGACCGCCAGCAGTAATAGGTATGGAGTAAGAAGGATCAATGCCCCGCGGCGCTCTCCCCTGTGGAGCTTACTGCGATGGGATGAACGCTTGGTTCTCGTTACCGTGTCTGTGGCGCTATTGGTCGACGTCATAAGTAGAGAATCCTCCGAGCGTGGTGAGGTTGGCGGAAGCCATGGAGGTGGGGGCGCTCGTCATTGCTAGCGCCCCCACCGACCGCGATACTAGTTATCGACGACCGTATAGCCGACGGATTTTGCTTGGTTCACCAGCTTCCCGCCGAAGTCAGTGAATGCGTCGGCCATGGAGCCGCCACCGATGAGCGTCGGGCTCATAGTCTCGGTCCAAATCGACCCCGTGTCGTACAACATGTACGTGTACGGCTGGACTGCGGCCAAAGCAGACTTCATTGCCGCCTGCGTCGTCGGAACATCGGCAAAGTACGCGTCGTCGGCTAGCTTGGCGAGCCAGGCGTCCTGGACTGGACCGTAACCAGGAAGTCCAGTGCTGAGTTCGACCTGCCATGCCGGATCAGTCGCAACGAACTTAGCAAAAACAAGTGCGTTGTCGAGCTCAGCGCCCTTGATGTGCGAGGACACGCCCCACAAGCCGCCGCCCTCGTTACCAGTAGAAGGCGAACTTTCACCGTTCCAGGTCAGCGGTGCCACGGCCGTCATCTCGCCCGCGGGAATCTTCCACGTGTCGCGGAAAAGGTAGTTACCCCACCACGCTGCACCGGGGCTCATCACCAGATTTGCACCAGCCTCGGCCGCATCGCCATCGAAAATGCCCTGCGTCGAGAGCGCTCCACCGTCGTACATCGTGGTGAGCAGGTCCTGCGCGCGAACGCAGTTCGGGTCAGCCAAGTTGATGTGAGCCTCGGATTCCGACACACGGTCGTTCGTCGGGCAATTCGCGGCCTGCAAGTAACGTGTTACCGCGTAGGCGTCTCCGACGAACCCGCTGATCTTGTCAGGGTGTTCTGACGCGATCTTCACCGCGAGGTCACCATACTCTTCCCAAGTAGTGGGGAGTGTGTAACCATTTTCGTCGAAGAACGCCTTATTGTACCAGAAGACGTCCGGAGCCGCGTCGTTGCGGAGGCAACGAATCTCTCCGTCAAAGTCGCAGAACGAGAGCACCGCCGGGTCGTAACCACTGATGACATCCGGGAGTAGATCTGTCAGGTCTGCAGCGTAGTCGCTCGTCGAACTGGTCGCCCAAGCGATGTCGTCGTTTGACGGGAAGAAGATCGCGTCGGGCCAACCATCTCCTGCGGTGTCGAAGTTGGCGAATGCCTGCTTCACTGTCTGGCCGCCGACGGTACCGTCAATCTGAACCACTTCGATCGGGATATCGGGATACGCGGCCTGGAACGCTTCCGCGGCTGGGACCCGTGGTGGGTCAACCCACACCGTGATCGGACCGCCGGAGTCCGTTTGGCCTTCCATAGCTTCCTGGCCACCAGTAGCTGCGGTACCGGTAGATGAAGGATCAGGAGACGCATCTCCTGAACAGCCCGCCAGACCGACGGACGCCGCGATAGCCGCAGTCGCCGCTACCGTCCACAACACATTCTTCTTCGTCATCATTGACGCTCCTTGGTTAGTAAATCTGCCGCTCCACTGCCTTGTGCAGCGGCAAGGTTGCGCTCATGCGACGCTTTCTATCTACGTCACACTCGCACTTTATGCCTATCTACCACTTTTAGGCAAACGTTTGAGCAATCTTGTTAGCGAATCGTAATAGTTCGTGCCCTCCTCGCCTCGAGGCCAATGACTGAGTACCGCTGTGACTCGCCTAGGGCCGCGTTACCTCTGGCCAAAGAGCGGATCAAGACGGTGTCCCTGCTCACAAACTCACAGCACCTTGTGACGGTCCCATACGTCTCTAAGAGTGGCCCCAGCCAGTAACTCAGCCAGGACCGTCGACTCGCTTGACGCCCGCTGCCGGGCGATATCGAGCACCTCCTCTTCACGTTCGGCCGGCACGACGACGACGCCGTCGTCATCAGCCAGGATCAGATCGCCCGGTGCAACGTGTACTCCATACAAAGTCACCGGTGCATCGTGCTCAACAATGCGCATACGAGCTCGGAAGTCGATAGGGCGCCGACCGGGGCTGAAGGCAGGGAACCCAAGTCTTGCGATCTTGTCGGTATCACGGAGGTTTCCATCGGTAACAACGCCGACGGCCCCCGCACCTAGCGCGGCGGCGCTGAACAACTCCCCCCAGAACGCTGAGTCGTTGCTTACGCCTGTGGAAATCACCACCACTTGACCCGCAACAACGGCGCTTATGAAATCAATCGCGTCTCCGTAGGGATCGTCTGGGTTGACGGCCAAAGACGGAGCGAACTGCACGGTTTTCGCGCTGCCGATCATGCGCGAACCAGGCACCAGGGGTGCGAGACGCTTGGGAAGCACTTGGTTGCGCAGCCCGATCGCATCGAGCGAGTCACTTACCATCGCCGTAGATAGAAGCTCGTCCCCCGGTTCAAGACGGAAGACTTTAGCGAATGACATGTCCACCTCCTGCGACGAACGGGAAGTCCGCTTCGATGGCTGGCGTGAGTTCCACACCAAGCCCGGGCACGGACGGTGCAGTGACGTAACCATTGACTATGGCGAGGGGTTCAAGCATCAGGGCCTCTCTTAGGGGGTTGGGTAGAGTGCAATATTCAAAGAGTGAGACATGAGGGTGTGCGAGTACCGTGTGGAGGTTCACACTTACCGTGACCCCACTGCCCCAGACGTGCGGGACACAGTCGACTCCGGCTGACATTGCCAGATCGGCGACGCGCCAGAATGCGGCAGGACCGCCAACAAACGTCACGTCGGGTTGCACGATGTCGACCGCGCCCGCGTCGATCAGCTGGCCAAACTCGCGCACAGTGCCATTGGATTCCACTCCGGAGATGGGAACGTCCACCGCAGCGCGGACCTCAACAAAACCAGCGATATCGTCGGCCTGGCACGGCTCCTCGTACCACCGGGCACCCAACTCGGCAGCATGCCGGCCGACACGGATCGCCTCGACCACCGGCCACGGGTGCGACGCACAGGCCTGTACCGCGTCCAGGATGAAGCCAACCCCATCCGGTAGCCGTGGTACGACGTGATCGAGAAGGGCAATGGTCATGTCGGGGTCGCGCATCGCGCGAAACTTGACAGTAGAGAACCCAGTAGCCGCCTGGGCACTAGCCCAGTCCGACACCTGCTCGAATGTGGTCCCGAGCCCGCCGCTCGCGTATGCCTCGATGCTCTTGGTCGGAGACCCGCCAAGGAGAGCAAACGCGGGAACGCCCTCCCGCCGAGAGGCAGCGTCGAGCGCCGCGGTCTCGATCGCGCCGATCGCGCCGCTGAGGATGCCGCCTCGCGACCAGAACGCCGTGTATGCCCGCAGGTGGTCACCGACGTCAAGCGGCGACGCGAAGCTCACACCGGTCAGATACGGGCGGAGCGCATCAACGATGCCGGGCACGGCGACCGCAGCCATGATTCCCGCGCCGGCTTCGCCGATCCCGCGAGACCCGTCGGCGAGAGTCACCTCAACGAGGGCCGCGTCCCACGAGTGGATGGTGCCGCCCACCCAAGTGAGTTCCTCACCAGCAGGATAGCGGTGAGACAACAGGACCGCTCGCACGGCCGCAATCTCGAGGCCTGTTTCGGTTGGCGTCACTGCCATGAGTCCACTCTCTTGGTCCGATGTATCTGATGCTTAATGCATCGAAAGTACCCTTGATCGCGGCGAATGTCGACTATTCATCTGATCTTTACCTGACTAATGCCCGATATTTACTAGCAATGGCCCTAGACTCGCGGGGTGACAGACACTGAAGAAGCTTCATCGCCGGGCGCCAAACGTTTCCCTACGGGCCGATCCCAAACCGACGTGGTGATCGAGGGCATCAAGGGAATGATTACGCGCGGTGGGCTCATTCCTGGCGCGAGGCTCCCGATCGAGCGCGACCTCGCAACAGAGTTTGCGGTGTCACGCGGCTCACTTCGCGAAGGCGTACGGGCGCTGGTGATGATGGGTGTGCTCGAAACACGCCAAGGCGACGGCACCTACGTGACGTCGCTGGGTGCCGACCTACTGTTCGCTCCCCTGGAGCTAATCGTAGATATGCAGACCGCTGCGAACAGCGCGCACATCCAGGCGGTACGCCGGGTGCTTGAGTCGGAGGCCGTGACGCTCGCCGCGACTCGTATCACCGAGGACCAATTGAGTATGGCCAGGGCGGTCCTCGATGACATCGAAGACCTCGTCGACGATGACAGCACAAAACATCACGAAAGAGTCATGGAGGCGGACATTGCTTTCCACCGAATCATCGCGCAGGCGACCGACAATCCGGTCCTGGAGGCGTTGATCTCCGCGCTGTCCAGTCGGACCCTCCGCGCCAGGGTGTGGCGTGCGATGAGCGAGCGTGGCGTGATGCGCGTCGCCCAGACGGAGCATCGGTCGATCCTGGCCGAACTCGAGGTGCATGACAGCGATCGAGCACGAATTCGAATGGCGAACCACCTGCTGGGGGTCGAGCGATTTATTGAAGACAAGGTGGGCGCCATAGACAGTGACGGCGTAGTGCCGCAGGTCGACGAGGCGTCCGAGCGCTAGCGACCGAGCTCAGTCGGCTAGCGGAGGCGCCGACGACTCGCGAACAATCAATTCTGGTGCGGGCGACCCGACCACTAGATCGATCCCGTCGTCTTGGGAGATTCTGGCGATCACGGACTTCACGGCCTCCCGTCCGAGTTCGTAAAACGGCATTTTTACTGTCGTCAACGGCGGCCACGTATTCTCTGCGGGCCACGAGTCATGGATCGCTGCCACCGAGAGTTGCTGGGGCACCGACCAGCCTCGCCGTCGTGCCTCGAGCAAAGCCCCCATCGCGGCGTTGACGTTGGCGATGACGAGCGCCGTGGGACGAACCCCCGCATCCATGACACTCCCCAGGGCAGCCATACCGTCTGCAGGTCGGTACCCCATCGCTGTCACCCACTCTGGATCGACAATGAGGCCGACACTGGCCATCGTGTCCGCGAAGCCCTCTAAACGCCTACGCGCGGAGCCCGCCGCCGCCAGTCCGCCGATGAAACCTATTCGTTGGTGTCCGAGGTCGATCAGGTGTTGGGTTGCCGTCGCGGCGCCGCGATGATCATCGAGGATGACAGAGCCCGCGTGGTGCGGATGGACGGTGTTGACAAAAACCACCGGCATCTTGGCATCGGAAAGTGCGTCAAGGGCGGCAGGATCGGTGGCATCGAGCGTCTGTACGATAACCCCGTCCACACGGCCCTCACCGAGTAGCCGGGCTAAGGCGGCATCGAGCTCCAACATCACTTCGGCGCGCGACAGCAACACCGTGTAGTCGTGCTCCCGTGCGCAACTCTCGACTCCACGTACCAGCTCGGAGAACATCGCGTTGGTGAGATCAGGGACGATGCAAGCGAGCACCGCAGTACGTTGGAACTTAAGTGCTCGTGCCGCAAAGTTGGGTCGATAGTTCAGGTCCTTGGCGACCCGGTGGATGCGCGCGCGCGTTCCCTCACTCACCCGGGTACCCTCTGCGTTGCTCAACACCCGCGACACGGCTGAGACCGACACCCCGGCCTCGCGTGCAATGTCGCTAAGTGTCGTCACCGTCTCATCCTAGTTCTTAGGCCCGAACTGCTCGCGATTCATATCAGTCCGTGTGAAACACTTCGGGGATTGTCGTCCACCAGTCAGTCTCCGCGCGCCCCTCAAGAGGTCGCTGGAGAGGATTCTGAAGGGCCCACCAGCGCTGGGTTTCCGGGTCGTCTGCGATTGCCTGCGTATCCGCCTCGTAATCCTCGCCGACGTACTCGAGGTAGGAGAACAGCAGGTCCCCGTGGCGGAAGATCGAGAAATTGCGCATATTCGAACGCTCAAGTCGGTCCAGCACCGTGGGCCAGACCGCAGCGTGATACGCCTCGTACTCCTTCCAGTTCTCTCGTGGGATCCCGATCACCTGTGCGATACGTCTCATTGCTTGTTCTCCACTTCTAATTAAATGTTGCCGATGTCGAGCGGGATGCCGCCGCGCTCCTGCGAGGCGTACCCGGCTTCGACGACGGCCATGGTCTGCATGACGTCGTCCACACTTGTCGGGAGAGTAGGCACGGACCCCTCGAGGAAGCGCTGCAGCGCACCCATTGACCCGATGAAGGCGTCGGGGAACCAAGAACCCTCGAACGGGACGGGCTGCCAGCCTGCTTCGAGATCACTTGCTCGGACAATTTCTAGTTTGTCCTCGCCTCCGGTCGGGTAGTCGAGCATCAGTCCCATCTGCGCGCGGATCGCACCCTCGGTGCCTTCCCACTTGATGAAACTCTCCTCGTACTTCGGGCCAAAACGGTGGTCGTGGTTGGCGGAGACGGTGACTCGTAGCGGCCGGTCGGGATAGCGCATTAGGATCGTAGAACGCGTGTTCGCGACATGAGGTTTGTTGGGGTGACGAACGGTCATCGCACTGACCCCCGCCGGGGAACCCACGAAGGATCGCACGAGGTCCACGTAGTGCACGCTGTGCATGTTCAATTCGAGTCGGTCCATGCCAAGCACGCTGGGGAAAATCTCCCAGGGCGTCTCCGTGGCCACGCGGATCTCGATGTCATACAACTCACCGATGGCGCCTTCCGCGATGAGGCGGCGCGCCTCTGCCACATATGGCGCGAAGCGCAGTTGGGTGTTTACTGCCGCTACGAGTCCCTTGCGGAGGCAGATATCGCGAATGCGACGCCCCTGGTCGAGCGTGTGACCTAGGGGCTTCTGGATGATCACCCCGGCTCCGTTAGGAAGCGCCTCCAGCGTCTCTTCGAACTCTTCAGGCATGAGGGCAATGTCGTACACCACTTCGGTGGGCGCAGCCGCGACGGCCTCGGCTGCGGTGCCGAACACATGCGCTATCCCATACTCATCGGCAAGCACCTGAGCGCGTTCCACGATGCGGTCTACAATTCCCCAGACGGGAAAGCCCGCTTTGCGATAGGCAGGTAGATGTGCGTCCCGCACGATGCCACCGGCGCCGAGGATCACGATCGGGCGCGGATTCTGAGGGAGCCCCGGGGTATATGCGCTCGGGGGCGTGCGTTCTAAAAATTCACTCATCGGTTTTGCTCCTGTCCTTGAGCGGTTGATCCCCCGCCCAAGCGCGCGGGGTCGATCCGGTAGAACTCCGATGCAGTACGCCCGAGCACGCGCTCACGGTCGGCCTCCGAGAGCTCACTGAACAGCGGGGCTAAGCCTCCCCAGACCCGGGCGTAACCACCGGAGAGAATGGAGATGGGCCAATCGCCGCCGTACATCAGGCGTTGCGGGCCGAACGCTTCAAGGGCACGCTCGAAGAACGGCCGCACCGATGCGGTTGACCACGCGCCCGCGTCCGTGGTCGCTGAGTACAACCCACTCACTTTGGCGCTGACCAGCGGGTTACGCGCGGCTCCGGCAATGAGGGACCACCATGGCTCGCGGTCCGCGAGACCGATGGGCGGCTTGGAGAGATGGTCGATCACCATCCGCAGTCGCGGGAAGCGCTCCGACAGGATAGGGATCAGCTCGAGGTGGCGAGGAAGCACAGCAACGACGTCCAGCGCGTAACCAGAGGACTCCAGCACTCCGAGACCGCTGCTCACGTCGTCTCGCAACAACCAGTCGGGATCGGGTTTGTTGTGAATGAGATTCCGCACCCCCACCATGCGGGAGTCAGTCCGCCACGTCTCGAGCGTGGCGGCGAGCTCGTCTGGCCTGTCGAGTGGTCCGTATCCCACGATCGCGGCCACGATGTCGGGATGTGCGTCAGCGGAATCCCTCATCAACTGCGTATCCTCGTTGTTGTCCGACGACTGGACCTGGACAGTGTGCTGGACGCCGGCGGTGCGGAGCTCGGGGATGAGCTCATCCAAGGTGATAGCGCGGTTAATGGGAGCGAGGGAGGCGTCGAGCCACTCGTACTCGGCACGGCTCGGATCCCATACGTGCTGGTGGGAGTCGATGATCGGGAAGGTCATCGCACGGACCTCCAGTACTCGCCATCAGGATAGCTATATTGCGCGACCGACTGAGGGTGCATCTGGGCGCTGTAGCCGGGCTCCATGGGTAGCAGGTAGTGGCCCGACTCGACGATGCACGGATCCACAAAGTGCTCGTGGAGGTGATCGACGTACTCCGTGACTCGGTCCTCAAGAGTCCCCGAGACACACACGTAGTCGAAGATGGACAGGTGTTGCACTAGTTCGCACAGCCCGACGCCGCCCGCGTGAGGACAGACTGGAACGCCGAACTTGTAAGCCATGAGGTACACGCCCAAGATCTCGTTGATGCTCGCAAGCCGCGCGGAATCCAGTTGGCAATAGTCCATGGCCTCAGCCTGGAACATTTGCTTGAAGAGCACCCTATTCATTCCGTGCTCGCCAGTCGCGACCTTCACCGGGCTCACCTCGCGGCGAATCCGGGCGTGGCCCAGCACGTCATCGGGGCTGGTCGGCTCCTCGATCCACATTGGCTTGAACTCCGCGAGCCGGTTGACCCATTCGATAGCCTCCGGAACGTCCCACACCTGATTCGCGTCAATCATCAGGGACACATCCCAGCCCACTACCTCGCGTGCGATTCGCAGCCGCCGGATGTCCTCAGCGATGTCGGCGCCAACCTTGAGTTTGAGATGGCGGTAGCCGCTGTCGACAGCCTCCTTGAGCAACATCCGGAGTTTGTCGTCACTGTACCCGAGCCAACCCGCACTCGTGGTGTAACAGGGGTAGCCGCCACGATCTGTAAGGTCGCCGATGCGCTCGTCACGGCCCGCCACCTTGTCACGCAGGATGGTGAGTGCCTCGTCCCGGGTCAACGCATCGGACAGATAGGAGAGGTCTGCCACATCCACCAGCTCCTCCGGAGACATCTCGCTCAGGAGCCGCCAAAGCGGCACTCCGGCGACGCGGGCCGCTAGGTCCCACAGCGCATTCATGACGGCGGCCATGGCGAGGTGAACCACGCCCTTCTCGGGTCCAAGCCAGCGCAACTGTGAGTCGCCCGCCAACTCACGGTAGATTCCGCCCAGGTCGTTCACCAGTTCCTCGACGCGACGTCCAATCAGCGGCGCACCGCGCTGGCGCGCAGCCTCGGCGCAAAGGTCGTTGCCGCGGCCGATGGTGAAGGTGAATCCGTAGCCTCCGAGTGCCTCGTCGTCCGTATGAAGCACGACGTACGCTGCGGAGTAGTCGCCGTCCTTGTTCATCGCGTCTGAACCGTCTTGGGTGAGCGATGTGGGGAAGCGCACATCGTGCACCGTAACGTCGGTGATGATTGTCATTACTTACCTTTCGGAGTTAATTCGAGAGGAGGGATTAGGCCGTCGTGGGCGAGCTCTTCCCACAGTGCATCTGGCACGGTTGTGTGGTAACGCGTCATCGTGGACGTGACCTGTGAGCGTCCGCGTGCTCCCACCACGGTGCACACGACCGATGGCTCGGCGAGTGAATAGGCAATCGCCGCGTCCGGCAGAGTGACGCCGTGTTGCTCGCAACGTGCGGCCAGGTCACGGGCGCGTGCCAGGAGTCTGGCATCGGCGGGTGCGTAGTCGTATGTCGCATCCTCCTGCGGTTGCGCGGTGGCGAGCAATCCCGAGTTGTAGACGCCGGCAGCGACAATCCCGACGCCTCGCTCGCGAGCGAGCGGGATGAGCTCGTCATGCGCGCTGTGATCGAGAAGTGTCAGTCGACCTGCACACATCACGACGTCGATATCCGCGCGGCGGATGAGCTCAGCGAGAGGCGCCGCGTCCTTCATGCCCGCGCCGACACCGCTTAGGACTCCCTGGTCTCGCAACTCGATAAGAGCGCCGACGCCTTCGGTGGACGCCACGGAGAAGTGCTCGGGATCGTCCGGGTCGTGCAGGTAGGCGATGTCGATGCGGTCAAGCCCTAGCCGCTCGAGAGATGCCTCGATCGAGCGCAGCACGCCGTCGCGACTGTAGTCGAGCTCACGTCGGGTCGCTGCGGGGACGACGAAACCGTCGGAGTCAAGTTGGTCGGCCCCTTCGGGCGTGGGCACGAGTAGCCGACCTACCTTGGTGGACAGGAGGTATTCGTCGCGCGGGTACTCGCTAAGGAGCGCGCCAACTCGTCTTTCAGAGAGCCCCAAGCCATAGTGCGGGGCGGTGTCGAATACGCGGATGCCTGCCTGCCACGCCGTCTCGATGGTGGCCACCGCCTCGGCCTCGGTGGTGACGCGGTAGAGGTTACCCACTTGTGCGGCACCGAGCCCAATTTCCGTCATCGTTATTCCGCGCGCCGACCGCGTCGCGACGTGAGTGGCCTCAGCCATCGCTTCGCCGATTCACAATGTAGACGTGAGTCAACACCATGACGGTCTCGTCACGTTGATTCCGCACCGTCACGCGTTCGTGAAGGAAGCCCACCTCATCTGGTCGCTTTGGATGCGGCAATTTCTCCGCGATGTCTGCCACCACCGTGATGGTGTCTCCGATGAACACGGGGGCAACAAAGCGGATGCGGTCGTAGCCATAACTCATCGATTGTGGATTGATATCCCCGGCCGTCATCCCGACGGCGACCGCGATGATGAGGGTTCCATGCGCGATTCTCTGGCCGGCCGGTTGTGTACGCATCCATTCCGCGTCCATGTGATGCGGGAAGAAGTCGCCAGTTTGGCCGGCATGCAGCACGATGTCCGCCTCAGTGATGGTTCGGCCCATCGTGGCGCGGCTCTCGCCAACTTCGTAGTCTTCGTACCAACGGTCAATGATCTGCATCAGTTCTCCAGCCAGGTCGCGGTAGCCTCGTCGAGGCGTCGCTTCAGGGTAGAATCGTCCATCTCGCCCGCAATAGCCTGGGTGACCAACGGCGAGACACTGTTTTGCAGCTCGATGTAGTGGGCCGCTCGCGGTCGCAGATAGGCACCCTCTAGGGTCGCCCGCGTGCCGCGGAAGAAGTCGAGCGAGTCGGCATTAGGGCGCTCGCTCTCCCATGCATCGGCGTGACCGGGTTGGCCGCCGCCGTTGTAGTAAGCCCCCTCTTGTACCGGTCCGGACGAGACCCAGTACGCGAAGTCGATTGCCTCCGAGACGTGCGCCGAAAGTGCCGACACTGCCACCCCCGCCCCGCCAAGGAGCGAGCCGGATACCCCCCGCCGGGACGAAGGGATATCGACATGCTTGAGGCGGTGGGCGCGGAACCCGGCGCGCGAGTAGTTGGTGTAGCCAAAGAGCAGCGGACAATAGGCGAGGGTATTCGACTCCGCCAAAGCATCGGCGGCCTGAATGGGGTTCCACCCTCTGCACGCTACCGGCACGTGGTGGGCCAGCTCCCGCAGGATAGCGAGCGCCTCCGCGAGCGTCTCAGCCTCGAGGAAAACTCCCTCCGTCCGCATCGCGTTTTCACCCAACCCCGAAGCCACCGTGAGTAGGCTGGAATACGCGTCGACTGGCTTATACGGCCAGACGACTCGGCCGTCGCGTGCGAGGTCGAGCACCTCGACCCATGTCCGGGGAGGAGTGTCCAGCAGGTCGGGTCGGAAGACAGCGACTTGAGCGGCAGCGTCGCTCGCCAGCCCCCACTGTCGGCCCAGGTGCTGGTAGCTTTCGTGAGAGAGTCCCACTGCACGGCTCGCGAGCCCCGCGAGTTGGCTTTCGTATTCTGCGACGTCGAGTGGGGCCAGCAAGCCCGCCTCCACAGCATGTGGGATGTGCGGGTGGTCGATCACGAGCAGGTCATAGGCCTTTACGAGGTCCTCGAGCGGCTGGTCCGCGAAGGCCTGTAAGGATCGTTGCTCCCAGGTCACCTCGACATCCGGCCTCACCGCACGATATTCCAGTGCTGCCGCCGCCATCGAGCCGTACCCGCGCTCGTGCTCCCACGTTATTCCGGTCAGCTTGACGGTCATGAGTCCTCCCCCGAACCGGGGAATTCCGCGCGGATGCGAGCCGTGTCCTCGCCCAGTTTGGGGGCTGCCTTGCCTGATGACAGGATCTTGCCGTCTATGCGGATAGGGCTCCGGGTAGTGGTAAGTCTGACCCCACTCCGCTCCACTCCCTGCGTCATATTGATCGCCGCAAACCCGTCCGACGCGACGAGCTCATCGAGGGTAAGGACTGGGGCACACCACACGTCGGCTGCGTCGAGTACAGATAGCCAGTGATCCGTGGGTTCCGTGCGTAGCCGCGCGGCGATGGCGTCCTCGATATGCTCGCGCTCGGTCCAAGCGAGTTGAGGGTCCGTCATGGCGATAAGTTCCGGAAGGTCCAAGAGGTTGCCGATCTGAGGAATCGGATTCATCGCGAGGGCGAGATACCCGTCCGAGGTGGGGTACGTACCATAGGGGGCTGCGAGGAACGCGTGAGCAGATCGCGCTCCGCCTCGCTGGACAGTGAGAGCCTCGTCGGTGAGCTTCACGCTCAGCAGCTCAAACTGCAGATCCAGCATCGACTCCAGCAGGCTGGTTTGGGTGCGCCCGCCCTCGCCGGTCCTGAAGCGACGCACCAACAAGGCCGTGACCCCCTGCGCGATATGCGTGCTCATGAGGTGATCGGCGATGGACATGCCGACTGGAACTGGGCCATCCTGATGCGAACCGTTGAGCCACGGAAGCCCCGAGATCGACTGCGCCAACAAGTCCTGCCCGGGCCGATCTTTCCAAGGTCCCGTCTCCCCATAACCCGTCGCGCTCGCGTAGACGATGCCCGGGTTGTCTTTGCGCACAGATTCGTAATCGAGACCTAGCCGATCCATCACGCCAGGACGGAAGTTTTCGATCACTACATCCGCACGGCGGACTAGCGAGCGCACGTACTCGAGATCCGCTGGGTCCTTGAGGTTGGCGGCCACAGACTCTTTGTTGCGGTTCATCGCGTGGAAGGACACGGTGTCGCCGTCCACCTCGCGTCCAGCGAAGGCAAGCGTTCGCCCGATGTCGCCGACCCCCGGGCGCTCGATCTTGATCACCCGCGCGCCCAGGTCTGCAAGACGCAACGCCGCGACAGGCCCCGCGAGGTACTGGCTGAAGTCGAGGACGAGGATTCCATCCAGCGGTAGTGATCGGTCAGTCATGAGAGGGTCGTGCTCCCTTTCTTCAAGAACGGCACCGCGGCCGCTTTCCCGCACAGACAAGTACATCGCATCTTTGCGAACAATCGTTTGACCATCGTAAGGTGGCTGGTGGCTGAGCGCAAGTCAGCAACGAGGCTTAACTTGCCACTCGATAGAAAACCGGCTATTTTGTTCCATGTATCGGAATCGTGTTCCATATTTTGTGATGGATAGGGGCCCACCCTTCAGCACTGAACGGTCGGGAAGGACCCGGACTGTAATGCACCGCAGCAACACACCAAGCGTGAAGGAGGGCCGGCATGAGGTCCGCAACAGTCCCCGCCCCAACCCGCGTGACCACCCCCGCAAACGCGAGCGTGAAGACGCTGTTGGTCCTCGAGGCCGTGCTCACTCACGACCGCTTCACCGACATCGTCGACGCCACGGGCCTGGCCAAGGCCACCGTGCACCGCATCCTTCAGACCCTTGTTGATCGCGAGTTCGTCGCGGTGTCCGCCTCCGGCGACTACCTACCCGGACCCAAGGTCCTCTCCCTCGCAGGCCAAGCCCTCCAACGGATCGACATCTCCGCCATCGCGCGGCCCTACGTCGACGCACTGGTAGCACGCGTGCACTGCACGGTACACGTCGGCGTGACCAACGGCGACGAGATCATCTACCTGATCCGCTCCGACTCCGACAAGCCCTACCGGATGCCATCCCGGGTAGGGGCCACCATCCCGCTGCATGCCACAGCCATGGGCAAAACAGTCCTCGCCACATATTCGGACGATGCGCTGGACCGGTTCGCCGCTCGTGCCGGCCTGGCCGTGTGGACCAAGCACACTATCACCGACCTCGAGGTGCTGCGCGCCGAGGTCCGCCAAGTAGCCGAGCTCGGCTACGCCAGGGACCGCGAGGAGAACGTGCTGGGCATCGGCTGCGTGGCCGCACCTATCCGCGACCACACCGGCAACGTCAACTACGGCTTAAGCATCTCCACCATCATGCTCGACCACACTCCTGAACAGATCGACGCTATGGCAGAC
>Ga0307486_1001724_pt1 | contig 16123 bp, 12 predicted proteins | sample CBIW02metaG_FD_203663 | JGI IMG/M metagenome (GOLD analysis project Ga0307486, IMG submission 203663) | Sea-ice brine microbial communities from Beaufort Sea near Barrow, Alaska, United States - CBIW 0.2 | ecosystem: Environmental > Aquatic > Marine > Coastal | place: USA: Alaska | collected... | reverse complement strand
AACGTAAACGGCTGCCAGACCCGCGATACTGTAGAGCGCTCCCGCCTCCGCAGGCTGGTTAAAGATTCCGCCGTACCTGCCCAATGCTGCTGCATTCGCCGCCACAGAAAAGGCACCCGCAACGTCGGTAGTCCAAAATGGGCGCAAGTATTCGCTCAGATCAAAGCGTATAGAGGTAATCGCTAGAAGCCCGCTAGCCGCCATGGCGACGGCAACTATGCGACTAGTCATGGCCAACAAGCGAGGCGCGTCATAGATTGATACAGTCAACCATGTGAGCATCATACTGCCAACGGTAATAAGATATTGTCGTAGTCGGCGAGAACGCTTCCTGGCTCCCACCGAGCTGCAAGCCTCGACGGGTATGCTACCGAAAGTGTGGCTACAACGAGATAAGCCGCCCAAGGTATTAGTAACGCGGCGCTAGCGTTGACGTGAAGTTTGGATAAAACAAGCGGTGCGAACACTACGAGCAAGCCATACACGACAATCTGTTCGGTACGAACCCCACCGATGATATTGCGCTCGTCAAGTTTTTGAGACAGTCGGTTGTGTTTTTCTTCTTGGTTACGCGGCCACGGCGTGGTCGCGGGTCTGGTATGCGGTCCGGGCCGCGATCGGTGGGATGCCGCCGGCGTGGGCGGGGTGGTCCAATCAGGCCTGTTCAGCGAGTGGTCTGGCGTTAATTATCTTGTTCGGCTGCTCAACCCCGATGAGGGAGTTATCAGCTTCTATTCGACCGGCCGATTTGAGTCAGGGTCAACTGTCTCCCAGGTAGTGACAGAGCTTCTCAGCATGAGCCCAATCGCCGGCGTGGGTGCAGGCGGATGGGTTGTCCCCTACGACGGTGCGCTCAGCGAGTCATTGGTTACGGCTGACGTCCTGGGCCTGATCCTCTACTTGCTCGTCTTGGCGGCAGTATTCGTTGTGGCCAAGCGCACGCAGGATCTCCATCGTCGCCGATTCGTCTACTTGTTCGCGGTTCTGCTCGTCGGGAGTGCCGCAGGATTTTCCCCCCTCACTGGAAATCGAATCTCGACAATCACGTGGATCATCATCGCTTTGTTTGTTCTTTGCAATACGACTGACGATCAACTGACCTCGACGCCGGATGCTCCGAAAGTGAATGCCCGCTCGAAGCTTCTGCCAGCACCGGAAGGGCCCCTACCAAACACCGGCACGCCACCATCCCTGCCCAGTGCGAGCCGTTGGATGCCTGCACCGGGTTCCGAACCTAGAATGCAATCACTGGATCCGACTTTGCTCTAGTCATGTGTTCTTGGACATGCCGATGGATGAAAGGTCATCAACAATGACCTCCCACATCCGGGCGGCATCGCCCTTCCTCGCGATAGCGGATTGTGCGATTCTGTTCCTTAGATCTGAATTTGCCGCAAACATATAGTCGAGAGTTTCACTAGCGATCGCGCCACCCGCAAACGGATCCTGAACAAGCTCGGAAGCGCCGAAATCCTCAGCTAGCCATTTGTACTTATGGCTCCATCCGTGAATTACTGATGGAACCCCTTGCGCCAACGCGCTCACCAAGGCATGGTACCTTCCTGCCACGACCACCGGGGCCGTGCCGAGGAGCCACTTGGACTCAAGCCCGTTTCGAGGCGTGACTATATCGAACTCCTTCACCCGACCACGTATTTGCTCCAGAAGTTCCCTGTCTCGCCTTCCTTCGTGGCAAAGCCCGTAGACGCGTTCACCTCTGTCACGAATCGCCCTTACATAACCTTCAAGCGTGTCCAGGTAAGCGGTCGATTGCCCCCGAGTCCCTCGTTCTGCAATGTTCCAGTTCGGCACAATGGGAACAGCGCCTTCAAACGCAAGCACCCTACTGTCCGTCGGTCGATAACCCGGCAGAAGCACAGTGAAATCTGGAGACTTTCTGAGACGGGAACTCGGCAACCCGGAATTGATGGTTTGCAAATAACGGAATGAGTCCTCATCTCTCGCGAAAACTAGCCTGCTGTTCTCAGCGGCCACCTTCGCCGCATCCGCCGATAGTTCGAACGGGCCGAATGCCTGTGGCAAAAGGTACACCGGAACGCCGTGCCGCTTCCAGTAGGTGAAATAGTTGGCTCTCCTCAAAAGGGCTCTCCTGAATTGCCTTGTCTCAGCCCATTGATCTCCGAACGCAAATCCGGAAACGTCAACAACTGCATCAATATCGCTGCCCCAAACGAATGGAAGTCGATTCTTTACCCGCTTCGCCCAGTCTCTTTTCCCACCAGTCGGCCGAAAGCGCACCTTTTGTACGCCCAAGAGCGTATCGAGGCCGAGCCAGGTGCGATCGCGCTGAGTTCCGTGTTGAATCTCAATCACGGGCTGAGCACCGAGGCGCTCCCGAATCTCGGTCGCGGCTGCCACAAGCATCAAGAATCCGCCCTGATTGGTGAAACCTCCGCCGGTTATCAAGACGTTCTTGCGGCTGGTCAATGAATTGTCGATATTCATTCGGAGTGTCCTCTCGCCTCTTCCTTTACCGGGAGTCCCGGGTATTGCCTGTACTGATCTCGGGAGACTTTCGGGGAACCAGGAACGAGTCCCAGTGGGTCGGCAAAACCGAAGGCGATGAGCATCACTACGCGCTCGTAAGGGAGCAAGCCGAGGAGCTTAGACATCTGCTTTTCGCGGCGGCGAACATCTGGCCAGTTAATGCAGCACGAAGCCAGCCCTTGCGCTTGAAGTCCCAACAGAAAGTTCATGGCCGCAAGGCTTCCGTCAATATAGATGAGATGGCGGTCCCGCTCGTCCACGTACGCAGATAAGTCCCCGACCAACACCGCCAATGCGGGAATGTTTTCCACATATCCAGTCGTTCCGCCTGCAATTGCCGCCACTCGCTGAGCGTCCCTGGCGTCGTCGAAGACGAGAAATCTGTAGGGTACGCGGTTGCAAGCCGTCGGGGCCTCGACCGCGAGATCCAGAGCTGAGTCGATCGAAGTCCGCGGAACCGACTGCGCTGAGAACCAGCGGACTGATTCACGGCTAAGCACAAGCCCCTTGAGCGAAGCAAAATCGAGATGACTTTCCGCACGACCGGCTGGATGCGGGCCGACGTTATGGCAGATCTCAGAGGTGAGGTCTATTTGCTCGAACCGAGCTCTTGCGCGAACAATTGCCTTTGACGTGGATTCCGCCGTGGCCACAAAATACTCAGCGAGAACGTCGCGGGCCCAGGCAGACATTTCTTGTCCGAGAACACCTTGGCGCTTGCAGCTTGCCAGCTTGTCCAGCGTCTCTTCAATGTAGTCAACGGCGAAAGTAGTGCGTCGGGGTCGCATTGAGAGACCCTTTTCAAGCATGTGTATTCGACGTCGGAGCGAAAACTGTTCATTCCCAGCTCGGATTCGCCGATAGTGCTCCGCAATGCCTAGCGAGACAGCAGCGTGTTCTCGAGAGAAGGCATTCCCGATGAACGAGTACCGGGGAAACCGGGCAGAAAAACGGAAGCCAATCCCTCGCCCCGTTTCTCGTGCGGCGACAAGCCTCTTCTTAACAGCCTTCAGTGATAATGGCATCAACGAATTCCCTTTCTGGATTTGACCCAAGCGCCAATAAAGAAGGCCGGGGCAATGGGGGCAAAGCTCATCATCCTCGCGATGCCCCAGGTCGAACGCGTGAGGAAGCAAAAGAAATAGGACGCCATCGAGTACGACACAACTGTGGCCAGCGCAGCACCAATCCCACCCAAATTCGGAACTAGTGCAAACGAGAGACCAACGCTCACAACCGCACCGGCGCCGTGCCGGCCGAGCGACAACCAAAGCTTGTTCTCAGCGATAATCCACTTGCTGAATACCGCGGCCATGAAAACGAAAGGGCAGGCAAGGACGTGAATCTGCAGGATTTGGACGGCGTCCACGTAGGCGTTTCCGAATAAGAGAACCACGACCCAGCTACCGAGGAGATAAGTCAATATGATGACAAGTGCCCCGAACCAGAATGCGCCGTTGAAGGCATTCTGCAATTCGCGACGGTACTCGACACTCTCACGACCGTGGCGCTCTCGAACGGCGAGCAATCGCGGAAACGTCGCATTCATGTATGCGACCGGAAACACGTACATCAGCTCACTTAGGCGGGCAGCAGCAGAATAGATCCCGACGGCGTAACTTCCCTTGAGCGCTTGCAGAATGACAACATCAATTCTCAGATTAATCTGACTCGCAGCACTAGAAATGATTAGTGGCAAGGCAGATTTCCAAAGGAACTTCACTTCGCTAGCACTGGGACGCACAATTGATGGCTTGTGAGAAGTTATTGCATAACGCACGTAAATGGTGAGCGAGCTAACGAGTTGCTCGCAGGCAAATAATACAAGAAGAAGGACAATGCTTGGAAAAACCATGAGCACGATGAGCCGGATTGCGAAAAAAATGGTGGCAATTATGGTCCTGATGACGGCCGGCTCTTTTGCACGAAGGTTCGCTTGGAACCAAAGTTCGGGCGCGTCGAAAACTCTCGCAAATATTGCCAAGCATGCGACTGCCGAAGCGACTAATACCCGCTCCTCGGAACCAATCGCACTAATTCCGATTAGCAACCCATAGGCGATCACAGCCATGAACTCGCGAATGAAGATAATAGCCGCAGTAATCTTCTCGGCAGATTCTGGCCTATTGGCGAACTCTCGCACTGCAAGCCCGGATAGACCAGCAACCATTACCGCCATGCCTAGTGACGCGAGTGTAATCGCGTAGTTGAATAGACCAAAGTCGCCTACGCTAACGAAACGAGCAAGGATGATGGCAAAAATGCCATTAAAGCCGAGGTTGACGAGCTGCTGGGTCATCGCCCAAAGCCCACTGCGTCGAGCGCGCCTACTTGACAATTTGATCAGAAGTGCCACGGTGGCGTACACAGCTCCGAGGCGGCGGCACCGTCTGACTCCTGCCAATAGTGCCCGGCTGGCCCAGGAGTTCTTGATATAGAGAACCGGGCATTTGCGACGGAGGTTTTCTGTTGACTTTCAACTTACTTCCCCGCCACTTCATTTAGAAAATCCTGGTCCACCCTCCAAGCATAGCTGTCCGCTGGCCGGCCACATGGACGTCGGTATCGGGTGGCCGCGCATAGAGTGATCTAGTCAAGAAATATGGACCCGATTGCAACGCTAGCAAGTATGTGGTGCAACAGCATGAGTTTGGTCTGGCACCCGACAGGAGACCGTAATCGCTCACGTAATCGACGTTGCTATATTGGCGCCCTCTTTTCCTCCGGCGTATTTGGGCGGTGGACCCGCACAGACGTTGAGCGCCCTGAGTCGTGCAGCGCCAAATCAATTTCGAATCACGATTCTGGCGCCTTCCAGAGACCTCGATGGAACAAAACTTGAAGTGACCCCGGATCGGTGGACACGCATTGACCATGTCTCAATCCGGTACACGAGCACTAGCAATGTGACGGCTCTCTTGACCAGCTACTTGAGCTGCGCCCGTATGGTTTGTTGAGACAGTTGTTAGGAGGATCTGTCTCAACAAACCATACGGGCGCAAAGAACCCTAAATTAGGTGTCCAACTTTCGGGGACCACTCCACTGCTGCGTCAATACTTTCCGAAAGGCACCGATCTGAGCACCCTGACGCGGGAAGATCTGGAACGGGTTGCCCACGAACTCAACAACCGACCACGCAAATCCCTCAACTGGGCTACCCCTGCCGAACGCTTCAGTAAGCTTCTCACCAGCGCATAAATCAACGAGTGTTGCAACGATCGTTTGAATCCAAGCCGCCTATGGGCAGCTTGTCACGGCCGCCGACACCCGTTCGAGGCGACGTTCTTGATGGCGCACATATAGAGCTTGCCTTCATCGGTCCAATGTTCCGTAATACCGGTTTGCCAGAGCTGGTTCAACTTCGACGCGGTGAAGTCCCGGAGCACGAGAGCATCATGCACCGGCGGCCCAGCTTTCCGATTCAGGCCACGCTTCTTCGAGAACACACTCCAGAGCCGCTGCTCGGAGCACAGCCGCCACACCCGCCGCTGGCGATGCCGACAGGCCGGATTCGGTTTCGATCTCGTCCGAGATGAACCGATACCCGAACGCGGGCTCCTCCCGGTGAAGATCGACCGCGGCGTTCACCAGATGGGCGTTACCCCAGGCTCGTTGCGAGACCGAGCTCGACCTCGACTTGAAGAACGCTTGCTTGGAGAAACCGAGCACCCGGCAGGTCACCACGATCGGAATGCGATCAGTGGCCAGTTCAAGGACCAGCGGGAACATCACTTGGGGAGTGATGCCTGCGAGAGATACGCTGCCGCTGAACACGGGTCAGATGCTGCTCCGTACCAACACAAAACACGCGATGCTAACTGGCGCCGATCTCACTTGTAGAAATCTGGCTGGGATCTTCAGCCTTAGCGCGTGATTTCAAACCTTGCGCGCGAGCCTTGAAGTCGAATATTTTTGCACCTTGCTCCGAGATTAAGACGAGTAGCGAGATGAGCAGCCAGACAATTGTTGCGACCCGATTAGCGCTAAGCGGTGGAATCGCGATAGATGCGCCCACCAGAAGAAGGGTGAGCAAGACGCCAAACGACCGGAGACCATTGCGGGGCAGCTTCATCGCCGTTATGCCCATCAGCACGAAGATCATGGCGAAAGCCACGAAACCAATTATTCCAGCGAGTACGAGCGCTTGCACCCAGCCGCTATCGTAAGGAACTTTCCAGCCACTGACTCCAACTCCGTAGACCGGGCTCTCAGAAAGCAACTCGCGAATCACGTTCATGATTCCGGCATCGTCGCCGTACCTGCTGGCGAAAATGCGGTCGAAAATACCAGCCGTAGGGAGCAAACGAGCAAGGTAGGCGAACCCTCGCCATTGCTGCAACACGATTATTGGAATGACCAGGAGGACGGCGAAGGTACACAAGAAAGCGACAGTCGGTCGCGTTCCTCGAGGCCGGAGGATGAACCAGTACACGACTGTCAATGGGAGGCCACCAAGCAAAAATACCTTGCTCACCGTGAGCATCCCGCCGATGAAAATGAAGGAAACTAGAACCGCTAGCAACACCTGCCTGTGCCTCCAGGCGAAGATTGCAAGGAGCCCTGCGACGCCATAGAGCAGCCCAGCCTCGGACGGCTGATTGAAGAGGCCGCTGTATCGACCGTTACCCACCGAGTTCTGGCCGACAGTAAATACATCGCCGGCAGGCGCCCAGAAAATCCGCAGCAAGGGCGAGATATCGAAAAACGTAGAGATGATCGTGATGAACCCGTTGGCCGCCATCGCGACCGATAGGACCTGAGCAACGATTCTGAATGTATCGGCTGCATAGACGCGCGGAACCGAAGTCCAAACCACCAGCATTACGGCTATAGGTAGAAGAAGGTTGTCCATGCCGGCGATGGTGCTCCCAGCATCCCAGCGAGCGTTCGCTGGCGGACGATAAAGCACCAATCCAATGAGTGCTGTTACTAGGTAACTTCCCCACACGAGCAGGTACCCATAGGTTCCATCCCGGTATAAATGACGGAAATTGAGCGGCACAAGAATGGCGAACGCGAGGTAGACGACGGCTTGTTCGACACGAACACCGCCAACTATGTATGGCCCAAAGACTGCGCACGCGAGTGCTGCAGACAACACCACAGCGAAAATTCTGGTTTGCATATGCGTCCGTGATTGTTCGAGCAATTTCACGTGCTGCCCCTTCTGCGCCGCATCTCTCAATTCTCGACACGATAGTTAACATTTCAATGTATGACGCATCCACCATGATCGCGACCACTAGAACTGACAGCGTGCAACCATAAATTGCGTTGATGCGCGCATCCCCAAGCGCAGGAAATCAATCCCGAGCGCAACTTAACCCGCAACATAGAACGATATCACTCTGCTGTCGCCGTCTAGCTCCCTCTCCAGTGGTTCGATCCGGCGGGCCTGCGTAGCACTACAAGGAACTGTGTCGGGCGCACCCAATCAAGTGGCTTCCTTGGCCATCAAACCAAATCAAGTCATTCAGTCAATTGTTGAAGCCTCTCGGGCGCTGCGGCGCGTAGCCCGGGCCCTTATCGCCAAGGTGCAGCTGCCGCTCTCCTAAGAGACACGTATTCCTATGCGCTCGTTGTGGCTACGGGCAGAGCTGAGGATGAAGTTAAGTACCCGGCGGGACGTATTCGAAATCAAATAGTCAGTCGGAATTTCGTTGGGCCCGTCCTCCGCCGCTTGCGAAAGCGTTGTCTCAACGGCGTTGAGAATCGAATCAGTATCGACCCCAGCTGTGATTATTCCGCCGACGTCAAGACTCTCCGGCCTCTCGATCGAGTCTCGAAGCGTGACCGCAGGAAAGCCCAACAACGTAGATTCTTCACTAATTGTTCCGCTATCAGATAAAACCAGCTTCGCCGACTGCTGCAGCTTGACATAGTCATTGAAGCCGAATGGCGGATGGAATGTCAAAGTATTCTGAAGAGCTTCTGCCTGTGAGTCGAGTCGTTTCCGCGTCCGCGGATGGGTCGATACCAGAACAGGTAGACCGTGGACTTTTCGCAGCTCAGTCAGCGCGGAGAGAACCATGGCTAGCCGCTGCGGGTTGTCAACGTTCTCTTCTCGATGAAGGCTCACCAAGAAATAGCCGTTGGCTGTCAAACCCTGCCGTTCAAGGACGCCGCTGCTCGCGATTGCAGCCGCATTAGCTTCAAGAACTTCTCGCATTGGCGATCCTGTAAGGAGTATCCGAGCCGGATGGATCCCTTCTGACAGCAAGTTCCTCCGCGCATGCTCTGTATAAACCAAGTTGTAGTCGGCAACGTGATCCACTAGACGTCGGTTAGTTTCCTCGGGAACATTCTGATCGAAGCAACGGTTACCGGCTTCCATGTGAAAAACAGGAATCTTCATGCGTTTTGCAATCACAGCCGAAATGCTGCTGTTCGTGTCGCCGAGCACAAGGAACGCGTCTGGTTTCTCAGCTTTCAGCACAGCCTCGGTTTTTTGAAGGATCGACCCCAATACGGAGCCGAGGGAGCTCGTGTCCGCCGACAAAAAATGGTCAGGTGCACGCAGCCCTAGGTCCTCAAAGAACACCTCATTGAGCTCGTAGTCGTAGTTCTGCCCCGTATGCACCAGTACATGGTCTGTGTACTTGTCAAGTCTTTTAATCGTTGCGGCAAGTCGGATAATCTCCGGGCGTGTGCCCACGACGGTCACAACTTTCAATCGGTCTTTCATGACTAAACTGCCTCTGCAATCGTGTCGGGTTCATCTGGGTCGAAGATTTCGTTGGACCAGAAAGAGGTGTACAGCATGTCTGATCCGGTGTTAGTAATTTTGTGCGACCACATCGTGGGCATGTCTACCGCGGCGGGCTCGTCGCCCGAGACCGCAAACTCGAAGACCTCGTCAGTGAACAGCTTGCGCAAGGAGATGGTGGCTGAACCCGACAGAACCGTGAATCGCTCGATCTTACGTCGGTGAAAATGATCCCCACGGCTGATGCCCGGCACCGTGGTGGAGAACGACGACTGGCCGCACCCTCCGTGGGACCTAATGATCTCGAAGAACGAGCCTCGTGCGTCAGCATGGCGTGTGAGGCCCACTGGCGTCTGCCGCGGGAACGTGTAGGAGCGGTACGTGTTAAAGAGGTCACGATCAAACTTCTTCGCAACATCTGGGATCTCTCCCGTGCTGTAGATCTTTGCGAATCCGCTGAGCCGTGCGAGAAGCCCACTCACGCTCTCGAGTACTTCCAGCTTGGCCTGAGCATCAGGAGTGACATTCCCAAGCAGCAGGTCCGCCGCATCCTGGGCATGAAGCAGCGTTAGGTCCTTGTCATGCTCGACGGTGGGCGTCTCTCCGCTCGCGAGCATGTGGCTGAGAGTCGATGTGACGGCGTTGTAGAAAGGGCGGCCGTGCTCACCAAAAAGGTTTGGGAGGAGTATGTCTTGGAACTCAGCACCAACGCGGTCGGCGGCTTGCTTAAGGATCCCAGCAGCAACTGCTTTGGAATCTCCGTACACGCTCTTATTCGTGGCTTGGGTTGAGTTGGCGTAGACCACAACCTTAGGCGGCTCGGCCGAACGGATCAGAGAATCGGCGATCTGCCGCGCGAAGCGCTCGTTGCCGCGGCCCACCTCTTCGTCGGTACCTCGATTGACCCCTGCGATGTGAATAAGCCGGGAAGCCCCTGCGAAGGTGTCTACAGCACGCTCTGACGAAAACGCATCGCCTACCGTAATATTCCGCGACTCGACCCCGGCCTCGACTAGAGCAGCTCTAGTATGCCAACCCAAGAATCCGTTTGCTCCAGTTAGTGCAACGTGTGCCATCACTCAGATCATCCGACCAACTGAGAGTCCCGCCGCAGCCATCTCTGTGCGAACCTCAGGCAGAGTGAGTAAGAGCTGCTCGACTTCAGGCACGTCCATCCTCTCAACTGTGTGGGAATCGTAGTCTGCAAAATTAGCCAGCGCCGTATTGCCTTCTTCCACGTAGACGCTGTAATTCAGATCGCGATTGTCCGCCTGAATTCGGAAGTAATCACCCATATCTTGAGCCCGGGCGAGTTCTTCGCGACTCGCCAACGCCTCCGAAAGCTTCTCAGCGTGCCGCGTGCCGATGATCTCGAGCTTCGCCGACGACTTAAAGAGATTAATGACCGCCTGTGCGAGATCCCCCATCGTGCACGATTTCGCTTTGCGAACGAAGAGATCTCCCTGATGCGCGTTATGAAAAGCGAACTCGACGAGATCCACTGAACTCGCAAGAGACATCATGAAACGAGTCATGTCGGGGTTGGTCACTGTGAGGTTCTTTCCAGCGGCAAGTTGGCGAATGAACAGCGGAATGACCGAGCCGCGTGAGTACATGACGTTGCCATAACGCACACACGAAATAGTGGTTTCAGCGTTGGGGTTATTTAGCCCGTAGGATTGCGCAACCTTTTCCATCATGGCCTTGCTCATACCCATAGCATTGACGGGGTAGACGGCTTTATCAGTGCTGAGACAGACGACAGAAGATACCCCAGCGTGGTCGGCTGCTCGGACTAGATTCTCGCTGCCCAACACATTCGTCTTAACGGCTTCCATAGGGAAAAACTCACATGACGGGACCTGCTTCAGTGCTGCAGCGTGGAATACGTAATCAACGCTACGAATCGCTCGTTCGACGCTGAGGTAGTCGCGGACGTCACCAACGTAGAATCGCAAACGAGGGTCAGACAACTCATGCCGCATGAGGTCCTGCTTGGCCTCATCCCGGCTGAGCACCCGCACCTCGGCAACATCTCGGCTGAGAAGCTGCCGTGTCACCGTATGGCCGAATGACCCCGTGCCGCCTGTGACCAGAACTGTCTTACCTGCGTAGCTCGAACTCATGATTTTACCAATTATCCTTTGAACGCGCCTGGCGAGACGCCGAATACAGAATCGCTTCAATCTGGGATACGCCGCTGTCCAATGACATGGACGTGCCGTAGAAGAGCCTGGCTGCTTTCGCCATGCTCGCTCGCGCCGCTGGGCTAAGCGCTGCAGCCTTGCGGAACGCCTCTGCTAGCTGATTAGGGTCATCCGGATCACAGGCGAAACCAATCCCATTCTCTTGCACAAGACGTTTCACATCGCCCCGCACGGCTGTGATTACAGGTATTCCATGAGAGATACTGGCCTGTAGCTTCGAAGGGATCGTTCCTTCAAAAATATCAAGATTGCTCAACGAAACAATCTGAAAATCGGACCCGCTATGGATCCGTCCCATGGCTTCGGGAGGCACCCGTCCGGCAAATGTGACGTTGGGCACATCCAGTGAAGCGGCCAGCTCCCGAAGTCGCCGATCTGCCACACCGGAACCGACAAGCGTGATGTGGAGTTTTTCAATGTCCCTAACTGCGTTCGCTGCGTGAATGACATTGTCGAGGCTTTGATGATCCCCAAAGTTGCCAGCGTAGACAATCGAAACCGTTTCGGAGTGTTTGTCAGCCGGCATTTCTCTGCTTGATGGCTCGACACCTGACCAGTTGAATACTGTGCGAATACGTTCCTCAGGTACCCCGCGTTCTACCAGCATTCTTGCCATACTCGGGGCAATTGCGATCGTCGCGGAGGCTGTGCGGTACAAGAAGCGAAGCCAAGGATTCAAGATGCCTGCTATTACTTTCTTGGCGACGCCGCCACCGACCATAGAAGAGCCAGTGACGGATTCTGGCCACAGATCCTGAACATGTAGGACATAGGGCAGGCGAAAAAATGCTCTCCACAACGACGGCCCAATCGCTGGAGTCATCTGGGTCGCGTACACGTACACAATATCCGCCGACCGAACCCAGGAGTGAGCAAACACCGTGCTCCACGCGTAGGTCAAATAGTTGAGGAATCGAGCGATTGGATTATAGGAGTGGCTGATAAACAATGGAACTCGCCGAACCTGCACGCCTTCGATCATTTCAACATGATTGAGTCGTTGTCTGTAACCCGAGAACAGCTGGCCGTCGGGGTAGTTGGGGTATCCAGTGATCACGCGCACCTGATGACCGCTTGATACTAGGCGCCGAGCAAGCGTATCGGGGATACGAATAGCCTCCGGCGAGTAGTACTGAGTAACGATGGCAATCTTCACGAGTCGGTTCCTTGGGCGCTTTCTTCGCTTGCGTACCAGTGAGCCGTACGACGCATGGAATCTTGAAATGATACGACCGGACGCCACACCCACGCCGTTGAGCAGGAGCCGGTTTCCATCTCCAGTGACCCCACCAGACGATTGATGACTGCGGACCTTCCAGTAATCGCGCCTGCGAACTTCAGCATTCCAACAGGGAATGGGAAAAGTCGGCTCTTCTTGCCGAGAGCTGAACTGATTTCTCGGAACATTTCCGGGGTTGATGGGCTAAACCCGTCACCGGCCAACACCAGAGCATTCGCCGCTTCCGGTTCAGACGCCGCTCGCTCGAGCAAGTCAACAAGGTTCCAAATAGATGTCATAGTTCGACGGTTCCGCACTCTCGCGAGGGGCAACGGCAGTTCCCGAGCGGCGAGGTCGAGCATTTTGATGAAGTTCCCCCCCACACCGGGCCCATAAACGAGAGGAGTTCGCGCAATGACTACATCGAGGCCAGTTTCACGATGAAGGCCCTCGAGCGCTACTTCTGCTTCGAGCTTTGACAGACCATAGGGATCGGCAGGGTCCGGCTCATCATGAGCGGTGTAAGGCGTTCCTGACGTGCCTTCGCCGTTGACCTTGATGCTGCTCAAGAAGACGAACCTCGAAACAGCTTGCTCTGCTGCAGCACGTGCCAGCGTCTCGGCACCCTGTGCGTTGACACGGCGGAATTCCTCGAGCGGATCCTCTGATGTGTCATTCATCACATGCACGCGCGCAGCTAGGTGGATGACAACGTCATGCCCCTGCAGCAGTCCCGACCAGTCCGAGTCTGGGCCAATCGAGCCAATCACCAGCTCTTCAGAGCCAGCAAGGGCGGACCCCGACACGCGAACGGCCGAAGTTACACTGTGCTCGCGATCAAGCAAATGACGAACGAGATGACGACCAACAAACCCGGTGGCCCCAGTAACAAAAATCTTCATGCCTGGTGGCCCCCTGCAAGTAAATCGGCGCGGCGCCCTCGCTGGGCACTCACGATTCTACCGAGCATGAAGTAGGCCGCGCCAACGACGAGCAAAAGGCAGGCGCTAACGAGCCACAGTCCCGGCGCAGCGACAACAACGAGACCGGCAGCGCTTGAGGCGATACCGAACACCGTGACAATTACAGAAACCTGAATATGAGCTAGCCCAGCATCGGTAAGTTGCTGATAAATGTGACTGCGGTGAGCCTCGTACCAGCGCTCCCGAAGAAGCACCCGGCGCACCAACGTGGTTCCAGCGTCAACAAGGTAAATAGCCAGAGGGCCGATAACACCCAAAGGGGGAACTCCGCGCGCAATCGCCGCAACAGCCACTATCGCGAGGCTCCCGCCAAGAAGGTAGCTACCAACGTCTCCGAGGAACATACCTCCCCGAATCAGGTTCCACGGCAGAAAACCAAGGAAAGCCACGGCGATAACCAGACCCACAGGCACCATCCAGAACTCGCCAGTAATCGATCCCAAGACCGCATAGACTCCCCCGGAAACGGCGCCATGAAGCCCTGAAATTCCGTTGATGCCGTCCATGAAATTCGTAACGTTAACGTAGCCCGCAACTGCTAGGGCAAGCAATGGCACCATCCACCATGACATTCCCGTGAAGACCGCAAGAGCGCCGACGCCGGCCACACCCAAGACCAGCTGAGCGCCCGCACGAATGGCGACCGGGATACCCCGTGAATCTTCAATCCACCCGAGCAGGCCTGCGGCGGCCGCGACAAGGGCAATGATCACAATGAGAGGGAAGTCCTCCCGCGCGATCGGGCTCATCAGTGCAATAAGAAGCCCGAGAAGTATGGCTAGCATCGGAGACAACCCCATACCGCGAATGACGGGGACTGCATGCGATGATCGTGCATTCGGAACATCTAAAACACCGAAACGGCTAAGCAAAGGCTTAAGCAACGCTGGGGCAACAAGGCTCGTAAGCAGTGCCACCACGACTGAAACAACAGCCACCACGACTAGCTGCCTCCCGCGGCAGCAGCCACAACGCCGCTACCGTCTTCAGACCGGCACCTGGCCTCCCATTCATGCCGATTCAAACGCTCGGGCGGGAGCATTTTGACTGACGTATGAGAGATCTTCGGGTGAATCGGGCGATCATCTGACTCGGCATCGCCGACCAAAACTTCGTGCAACTTCTCACCGGGACGCAAGCCTGTATAGACAATCGAGATGTCTTTGCCGGACATTTCGATCATTCTTTCGGCAACATCGAGAATTCGAATCGGCTCCCCCATGTCTAACACAAGGACCTCGGCGGGCCGGCCGATTCCGCCAGCCTGAATCACCAATTGGCACGCCTCAGGAATCGTCATGAAGTACCGAGTAGCTTCGGGGTGAGTCACCGTGAGTGGGCCGCCGGCCTCAATGAGCGAGGTGAAGGTGGGAAGCATCGACCCGCGGCTACCGATAACGTTTCCGAATCGCACAGAAACGTAAGTCTTGGCCGTCGTCGCCGCAGCCCACGCGGTGAGCTTTTCAGCAACGCGCTTGGAATGGCCCAGGGCGCTTGTTGGGTTTGCTGCCTTGTCCGTCGAGATATTTACAAAGCTCTCAACACCAACCTTCATCGCTGCCTGCAAGACATTGAGTGAACCGATGACGTTGGTTTTCCACGCCTCTTCGGGATACTGCTCGAGCATCGGAAGGTGTTTGAGCGCTGCGGCATGAAAGACCACATCTGGGCGGCGCTCGTCGAAGATTTTGGCTATGGCATCAGCATCTCGGATGTCGGCCAACACGACATCCTTTGTGTCGAGAAGGCCATGACCGGAAATTGAGATCTGGGTGCTCTGCAGTCCCGTCTCGTCGCGGTCGAGCATGATCAGTTCGGCGGGGCGGAATTTGGTGATCTGGCGACAAAGCTCAGAGCCAATCGAGCCACCGGCGCCCGTCACCAAAACCTTCTTGTCTTCAAGATATCCGGCAATCGACTCGATCTGGGTATCAACCGGATGTCGACCGATGAGGTCTTCGATCGAGATGTCGCGAAGGTCGCGCAGGCGGGAGCGCCCCTCAATCACGTCGGTGAGTGGCGGCAAGACCTTCACTCGCAGGCCTGCAGCGCCCGCAACATCCGAAACGGAGCGGAAGACGGCCGCGTCGGCGTGAGCGATAGCGATAACGAGCACAGTGGCGCCGGTGCGGCGAGCTATCTCGGCGAGGTCCTCTCTCGTGCCCCAAACCTTGACACCGTGAAGCTGGACATTGCGCTTCCGTGGATCATCATCGATCAAACCAACTGGAATGAAGGGCGAATTGCGGTCGGTGCGCATGCGTTTCACGATGATTCCGCCGAGGTACCCGACACCAAAGACCAAAGCCTTTTCGGCAGTATCAGGTGGGGTCATCGTCTGCTCCGTGAGCAGTCGCTTCAAGTAGCGAATTGCACCCATCAGCACGAGCGCAACCGGAAGGGCGAGAAGTATTGCGCTTCGCGGAATCTGCCAAAGTGTCCCGAACAAGACCACGGGTATTCCGAGAATGACGAGTATGGCAGCCATGACCCAGACGA
>Ga0307486_1001722_pt1 | contig 16127 bp, 14 predicted proteins | sample CBIW02metaG_FD_203663 | JGI IMG/M metagenome (GOLD analysis project Ga0307486, IMG submission 203663) | Sea-ice brine microbial communities from Beaufort Sea near Barrow, Alaska, United States - CBIW 0.2 | ecosystem: Environmental > Aquatic > Marine > Coastal | place: USA: Alaska | collected... | reverse complement strand
GAGTTAGATTTTTCCAAGCCATTTTTTCAGTTCCATTGATTGGTTTTAATGGGATCTATTTTAAATGTAATGATCAGATCTGTCATGCAAATTATTTGAGTTTAGGTCCTTCTCGTGCAAAGGTCTCCTGATAACAGTCGTGGCCTACTCAACCAAGTTCAACTACGCAATGGTCGTTTAATTGAATCCGGCCGGGATGATGAAGTTCTACTGAGTGAGGAATTTGCCAAGGCACATGGTTTAAAAACGGGTGATGAAATATCCGCCACCATAAATGGCCGACGTAAGGCACTCACAATAGTAGGTATAGTACTCTCTCCTGAGTATATTTATCAAATCGCACCTGGAGCCATGTTCCCCGATTATCAACGCTACGGTGTTCTCTGGATGGAGCGCAATCCACTCGCCAGCGCCTACGATATGAAAGGTGCATTTAATAATCTCTATCTCACACTCAGCAAAGGCACTAATTCTGAAGGTGTGATTGACCAGCTGGATGACATGCTCAGGCCTTATGGCGGCATTGGAGCCATCGCGCGCAAAGACCAACTTTCAAACCGTTTTTTAAGAGAAGAACTCAAACAACTGCGTACCACAGCAACGGTATTTCCCATTATATTTTTCAGTGTTGCAGCCTTCTTACTGAATATAGTCATTAGTCGTCTTATTAGCCTGGAACGCGAACAGATTGCAACGTTAAAAGCCTTTGGCTACAGTAATTTGTCCGTCGGCTTACATTAAGTTGGTTTTAATGATTGTCTCCATAGGCGTTCTCATTGGCATCGGATTAGGCATTTGGATGGGTGTAGGCTTGAGTAATATCTATATGAATTTTTATAGTTTGCCTTATTTGATTTACACGCTAAAACCACAAGTGGTTGTCTTTGCGGCATTCATTAGTATTCTGGTGGCGATCGTTGGGACGGTATTTGCAGTCTACAAAGCCGCTAAGCTTCCACCCGCACAAGGCATGCGTGCCGAACAACCCACGACTTACCATACGACCGTCGTGGAGCAGTTCGGTCTCCAATCATTTTTTTCACAACCCTCGCGCATGATCTTACGCCATATTGAGCGTCGCCCCTTTAAGTCTTTACTGACGACGCTGGGCATTAGTATGGCTTGTGGCATTATGATGGTCGGTGGCTTTCAAGAGGGGGCTATTAAGCAAATGATTGATGTGCAATACAGCATGAGTCAACGTGAAGATATCACAGCCCTCTTTGCCAACCCTACCTCTCAAAAGTCGCTCTATTCATTGCGTAATTTACAGGGCGTGGAATATGTTGAAGGTTTTCGTAATGTGTCGGCTAAATTAAGCTTTGAACATCGTTCTTACCGAACCTCCGTCAATGGCATACCTGAAAATAGTCAACTCATGCGTTTACTCGACACCGAACTTACGGAAATAGAGCTGCCCGAAGAGGGAGCCATTTTAACGGGCTACCTGGCAGAACGATTATATATAAAGTCGGGAGAGATGCTCACGATTGAACTCTTGGAAGGTCAACGTAGCATCTTGCAAGTGCCTGTTATAGGCACCGCTAAACAATATCTAGGCGCGAATGTTTATTTACAACAAAAAACCCTTAACGGTCTACTACAAGAAGGCAATGTTATTTCAGGCGCCCTCTTAAAGGTCGATAAACGTGACCAAGAGCTCGTCTATAAAAAGCTTAAAGAGATGCCTCGGATTGCCGGCGTGATTGAGCAACGTTCAGCCATCGAAGGCTTTTACGAAACCATGAATGAATCCATACTCTTCTTTACCTTTATCAGCACCCTGCTCGGTGGTAGCATTGCTTTTGGAGTGATTTACAATAGTATGCGGATCGCGCTATCAGAACGGAATCGAGAATTAGCCAGTCTTCGAGTATTGGGCTTTCATCGGAGTGAAATCGCCTATATTTTATTAGGTGAACAATTTATTTTAACCCTGCTAGCAATCCCCTTAGGCTTTCTAATCGGCTATGGTTTATGTGCCTATTTAGCCTCTCAATTTGTTTCTGATCTATACCGAGTTCCGCTAGTATTGGAATCACAAGTTTATGCCTTTGCTGCCCTGGTAGTAATTGGTTCCACCCTTATTTCAGCCATTATGATTTGGCGTAACTTGGCACACATTGATATGGTTGCCGCCCTTAAAGCGAAGGAATAATGTAATGCTGCTTCAAATACGAAATCATCCAGGAATTATCATCAGTACTCTATTGATAATTGCATTATTGGCGTGGGGATTTTGGCCTAAACCGTTGTTGGTTGAATCTGCTATAGCGAAAATCGCCCCCCTGACTATTACCATTGAAGAAGAAGGTCGTACCCGAATCATTGATCATTACATCATTTCCGCACCGGTGAGCGGAATTACCTGCCTACAACATCTTAAGGTTGGAGATACCGTTGAGTTAGGGCAAACACTATTGACTATTACCCCGCTTGCCTCTCAAGTGCTTGATCCACGCAGTCGTGCCCAGGCACTAGCACGAGTCTCTGTCGCCAAGTCAGCATTACGAGTGGCGCAAGAACAAGCCCGAGCCACAGCAGCATCGGCACAGCTTGCCAACACGGATCTCAAACGCTATCAACCCTTATTAGCAAAAGGTCTAATTTCTCAAGGTGCTTTCGACACAGCATCCACTCAAGCACAGAGTTTATCAGCCACAAAACGCTCTACTGATTTCGCTGTGGAAGTCGCCCGTCATGAGCTAGAGTCTGCACGAACCACCCTAGAATATTCAGGAAAATCAGCGACAGATCAACCCGTAGAACAGGTTGAAGTGCGCTCTCCAATTAATGGTCAAATACTCAAAGTAACTCGCCATTGTGAAGATCCTATTAACACCGGTAATGCCTTGCTAGAGGTCGGCGACCCTAGATCATTGGAAATCGAGGTTGACGTCCTGTCCGCCGATGCCGTCAAAATCAAACCCGGCATGAAAGTCTTCTTCGATCGCTGGGGAGGAACACACTCATTAGAAGGCAGAGTGAGAGTGATAGAGCCAGTCGGTTTCACTAAAATCTCCGCATTGGGCGTGGAAGAGCAACGTGTGCTGATTATCTCTGACTTCACCTCGCCTGCCGAACAATGGCAGCGCTTAGGGGATGGTTATAGAGTTGAAGCGAGTTTTGTTCTATGGCACGAAGAAGATGTATTACAAGTGCCCGCCAGTAGTCTATTTCGATACAATAATGGTTGGGCTGTTTTTGTGATTAAAGGCGATCATGCGAAACGTCGAGAGGTCACTATAGGCCAGCGTAACGGTCTCCAAGCCCAGATTCTCGAAGGCATTACCGCAGGTGAATTGATTATCAACCATCCAAGTGAAGCGGTCGAAGACAATATCTCCATTGAACAGCGTGTCGAATAAGGTTTAAGAACGTTGGGTTAATTAAAAAATAGTGATTATGTAACCTACCAGGCCTGGCCAATCTATTAAACAGCAGAGACTTTCTTGCAGACATAAAAAACCGGGATAAACCCGGTTTTTTATGTCAAAGCTATTAAGCCCTTTAACAGGCTCTATAACAAATAACGATTACATAGCTCTAAACGCTTTGAACTTAGCAATCAACGCTTCAGGACGTTTTTTCTTAGTCTCTTTTGTCAAAGCATAAACGACCGTTTCACCCTTAGGACCCGCACCGATATCCGTTAGACGGAATGGGACTTCACCGTGAGCCATAAACATTTGGAACAACTTCCAATCATCAAAGACATTGATGCGACCTTCAGCAATGATCTCGCCATAAAAATCATCAGCTGCAACTAAACGACCTTCCATCATTTCAATTGAAGGAATACCTGTCAGATTCTTCTTATCCGCCTTAGTCAAACCATACATAAGCGTTTCACCTTTTGGACCCGCGCCAATGAACGTTTTACGGAATGAAGTCTCACCAAGCTGAAGAAAGCCTTTATAAAGGTCAGCATCATAAAAAACATTCATTCGGCCGTCTTGATAAACTACATATAAATCTTCGTTATTCAAACTTGGTGCAACAGCCGTGTTTTCGACCACTTTTGCCTCAACTTGAGCAGAGTTGCTCTCTGGTGCCGTAGAACAACCGGTCATCATGCCAGCAACGGATAAAGCGACTAATAATTTTTTCATTTCTCTTACCTTTTAAATCACATTAAATATAGACAAACGTAGTTTAAGAGACCTTGATAACAGAGAGGTGACGGCTTTATGACAAACAGATGAAATTACTTAAAGAGTAGCGTTAACCCGCTTCCATTTTTAGAATTTCAGCGACATCAATTTTTTCTTGATAAAGACTGAATTTAGTATCTTTGACTTTAATGGCCAGAATAGACATCCTATCCGCTAATTCATTGCCTTCTACACCAACGTGACCATTAACATGCAACACTTGCACCCTCTCTTTTAACAGCTGATGCAAAGCGAACATCTCTTTAATCAGCTCTAAATTTTTAATTTCACCGCCGGCTTTTTTCCAGCCTTTTTTCTGCCAATTAACCGCCCACTGCGTCACACACTGAATCGAATATTTTGAGTCACAAAAAATCGCAACCGACTTATTATTATTGCTCTCAATTTGAGCTAGCATCAGAGCTTGATGTAAAGCATTTAACTCGGCGGTATTATTGGTACCCATAGGGTTATACAAACCATACCAAAGTTCAGCGATTTGTTCATTACGATACACCGCCATCCCTGAACCCGCCTTACCTGGGTTAGGATCGCAACCGCCATCGGTATAAATCTTGACTTCGATCGGCATGGTGGCTATTTCAGCTGCCGTATAGGTTTTAACGGTAGCGGCTTTAGAAGGCGCTTTCTTTTTGACTGGCGTTGTTTTTGAAGCAGTGGATTTCTGGCTGGATATGACGTGCTTTCCAATATAAGCTTGTTCGGCTGCCTCTAAGGTCGGAAACGACTTATATTTTGCGCCCGCAAACTTATCAACCTGACTTTTACAACTATTCCAATCCGTGTAAATACCTGGCACCTTACCTTGCCAAACCACATAAAACTTTTTAGCCATTAAGACTCCCCCTTGTTATTGATATTTTTATTTCAGTATTGTTATTTGAGTACTTTTGTTTGGTTACATTTGTTTTGAGTTGTAACCTGATTTTAAAACCGACGAGTGGTTTATAAAGTCTATCGATATTTATCAGACCTGAATTTCTCTGCTAATGCCGTCCATCCAAAAAACACTATCAAAAACACTATAATAATGAGCAAATGAAACCCACTCATCGACGCCAACCAGAAGGCTATTTCCTGTTGACCGTCAAAGGTCTCACTGTAAAGTACCGCAATACTGCTCACTAAGCCGATTAGATAAACAAGCGGAACGGACAATAACAGTAACTGTGAAAGTGTCGTCCCAAAACCACCTTTTCCAGAATCATTCGCCATAGCGCCCGCGAGCCCTAAAGGTAGGCTGACTAGCAACACTATAATACCAAAAGCAACGTTCATTGAGGTTACCGAAAGCGAGTTCATCCAAGCATTCAGCAGGCCGTAGCCGAAATAAGCCACTAAGCTAAATAGCGCCAAGGTGTAAATTTTAAAAAATATCTTATTGGAAAATATCTTCACAAAGGTTTCTCATAATTAAGGACTAAAAGGCGCGTGAATCGCTCCCTGGTTTTAAATCTGGCTTAGAGCTTGCGTAAAATATAGTGCCATATAATACAATAATAGAGGCACTAATGGAGGCTTTGAAGTTTGTTTAGTTAACCACCCTTATCACTCTCGATAAAAAAGCAGCTAACAAGCCGACGGCTCTGGTATGGAGCTCAACGATTCAACGGGGTGATTATCTCTCCCGATCCAATCTAACTTTAACCGAGTAATGAAGCGCTTTTCATGCTAAAGTATTTTTGAGATCTCATCAAAAACAGTGGTTGTTTCACTCCCTCTATACCAACAGTTTCAAGCGGATTAAGCCTCCAATATGCCAAGCAAAAACCCTGACATGATTAATCAATATAGCACACACCTTGTTTTCGCAGATCGTGAAATGACACCTAACCTAGGGCCTATATTAGATGAGCGGTTGATTGTTAAAAATGTATTGATTGCCTACATGCCAAACCTCGTTGAAAACGCCAAGCGGCTCAAGACCATCTACAATGCACATAAAATCAAGGCAGAGATACTGCCGATAGAACCCGCATTTGAGATCAGCGACATTGTCAGTGACCTGAAAAACCTGGTAAAAGAGATACCCTACGAAAAGCTTGCTATTAATATTAGCTGTGCTAGCAAGATGTATACGCTCAGTGTTTTCAAGGCCTTTGAAAACACGCCTGTTGGGCTCTATTATCTGTTACCGAATGATCAATTCAAATGGATTCAACCCAATGGTCTAGCTGAGTTTAATATTGATGACAACATCCAACTTGAAGAGTTTTTGCATGCGCACGGCATAGAGCAGATGGATGCCATTAAGTTAACGCCCAGCCAAGCAAACTTTGCCAATGGTCTGGTGAATGCCATTCAAAAAATTATTCTGCAACAACATGCCCTGTCTACTTATCAGCTTTTTTCAACACACTTTGCCCGCGGTAAATCTTTAAAACTTATATTACACAATGAGCACTATTATTTAAACGAGATAAATTCTCACACACGAATCAAAACCGATTTATTAGTGGGTTTCCTGCATAAATTGCATAACCAAAATATACTTCGCTTAAATATTAACGACAATGAAATCAGTCCAAAACCTGAAAAAGATGGTTGGAAACGTACCTTTTTTGAAGGCGGTTGGTTGGAGTACTATACCTATCGTGCAGTCTTAGAACTCAAAGCAGAAATCCCTAAGCTGAAAGATGTCGCATTTGGCGTCAAGTTACTTCGTGAAAACGCCCATGATGAAGCCGTCGTGCTGTTTACTGCCAACAATCAACTGTTTGTTGTGGAGTGTAAAACCGGGACTAACGTTAATATCAACTTACATCTGCAAAGATTAGACAGCTTAAAAAAGCGACTTGGAGGCGTAACAGCTCATGGACTTTTAGTGATGACTGAAGACATTGGTGCCAACCTCCATAAAGCCAATCTGTTGGATATCGGAGTCATTGATGGCAAACAGCTAAATAATTTAAAAACCCATCTCAAAGATTGGATTCTCAATGAGATCAACCATACTTCGCAACGCAAGGAATAAACATAAAGATCTTTTTAGACATCCAAAAACCAAATATCTTTTAAAGAGTACACCGATACAACCAGGCCTGGTCTGTTTATTTTGAACAATTCTAAAGCCTTATTTCTTCAATCAAATAGGGCCATTGCGCTTATTTTGATATACTTCGCCCTCTCCCAAAATTAAGCCTCACATCGACACCTTATGCAACCTCAAGCTGATCCATTTATTGTTCCCGCCTGCCATGAAGAGATTGAAATCCTCTATCAAGACGAACACCTACTATTGATTAATAAGCCCACAGGACTATTAAGTCTGTCGAGTAAACCGCCGCTCAATCAAGACTCAGTACATTCACGTTTGGTTAAGGAGTTCCCGAGCGCGACGCTGGTTCATCGTCTGGATCTTGGCACGTCTGGGATTATGATTGTGGCTTTGAATAAAGCCATTAATGCCGCTATTGGTAATCAGTTTCAAGATCGCACCGTGACTAAAAGCTATATAGCGGTTTTGCATGGCCACTTTCAAGAAGACACTGGCAGCATGGATTTTCCGATTGCTAAAGGTGTGTTTCCATTGCAGAAGGTCTGTTATGAGACCGGCAAAAAATCCTTAACGGATTATAGGGTGATTGAACGGAATGAAGAGGAAGGGAAACTTACAACCCGAGTAGAGTTCAAACCTGTTACAGGACGAACGCATCAGTTACGAGTGCATAGCGAAGCGTTCGGCTACCCAATTTTGGGCTGTGACCTGTATGCTTCTGACGAGGCGTTTTTTATGGCTAGCCGCCTAATGTTACACGCCACCACCATTGAGTTTGAACACCCTATTACCGGTGAAAGAATCTATGGTGTGAGCCCTTGTCCTTTCTAAAAGAGAGACAAATATAAGGCCAAAAAAAAACACTTAAAAAAGTGTTTTTTTGGCCAACTCTCTTATAAGAGAGTTAATCCAACCCTAGTTTAATGCTCTACTTTAGCCATCAAACGCTCATAGGCTTCATCAAGTGTCTTCATGTCTGCTGTGTTCGAACCTTGATCTTTTAAAACCTGATTAAATTGGCTATATGGATACTTCATCAACACATAAGCTTTATATTTGCCATCCACAGGATCTACTATCTGTTTAACTAATTCGGCTCCAGAAAGGTTGACCTTATCAACGAAATTGTTAATCACATAACGGTATTCACCTTCACCTGAACCGGTCATGGTATCTTCACCTGACAACTCCGACTTCATGGTTTGTGCTAATTCATAAGCACCTTGAAGTTTGGCTTTTCTCATCGCATTAAGTAGATCCGAATCAGACGCTAAACCCACACCATAAAAACCAGTACTATCTGCTTTTGGTGGCTCGACTACCCATGAAGGCAAAGATTCCATCTCTTTTTCCATCATTACCTGATTGCGTTCAGCTTGCTCTTTTTGTGCATCGGCTCTAATCTCTGCAAGCTCAGCCTGCTCTTCTGCAATATCAGTGGCTGAAGGCGTACTTGAACAAGCTGTGAGTGTACCAAGTAGTGTTGTTGCTAAAAGACCCAGCATCAAACGCTTATGATTAAATTTCATTTTTTATGACCTTTTTGTTTAAGTAATTTCAACAATAATATAACCTATATACCACTGTATAAATAATGAATATATGATGAATTTATAATGACTTTATAAAAATACTTATCTACTTACTCATAAAACTCGCTATGATATTGTCCAAGACACCTTTAATGAGGTTTGTCGCCATTCAACAAGCAATCACTTTAATTTTAAAAAATGGATACCTTATGCATTTAAAAACCATCGCTCTGCTTTCAATGACCGCCTTAGTGACCGCTTGTTCGACAACCACTAAAATTCAATATCTAGAACCTTCTGAAATCCCCCATGCTGCAAACTTGAAACAGATAGCCGTCAATGACTTTAAACATGACTCCGTTGGCCTAACCGGCAGTATTGAATCTAAACTGAATCAGACGACCCTGAATAACAAGCCTTACTTTACAGTCCTTAACCGGAAAAACATTCAACAGCTACTTAATGAACAAAAGTTTCAACATTCTGGTCTGACTCAGGAACAAAAATCCGTTCAACTGGGCGAATTAGTGGGCGCTCAGGCTTTTGTGACAGGAGCGATCACGTCACAGAGTTATCAAGATAAGTGGTCCAAAAAAGAAAGAAGCGAGTGTATCGATAAGAAGTGTAAAGAGATGAGACACTACACTGTACGCTGTATGGATCGAACTATTTCCTTGAGTGCCAATATTCAAATGATCGAAGTAGAGTCCTCTAAGATTATATACAGCGACAACCTTAGTCGTTCCGATAGCTGGGAACGTTGTCCTGATAGAAGTTACCAATTCCCATCAACATCGGCCACTTGGCAATCATATGCTGATAGCATTGCCAGCGAATTCGTCAATAAAATATCCCCTAGTTATGTCTATAAAAACATCACACTCCTAGATGAACCAGACATCAAGTATAGCGACCTCCAAGAAGACACGCTAGAGAACGGAATTGACTTTGTAGAAGCAGGACGATTGGATAAGGCTGAAGCAATTTTTAGCCAATTGGTATTCGAGACCCAATCTCTCTCCTATGCGGCAAGCTATAACCTAGGGGTTGTAAAAGAAGCCCAAGGCGAATATCAAGAAGCTAGAAGATTATATCTGCTATCTGACCAACTACAGAAAGAGCCTGTCGAGGAAATCAACCAAGCATTGATTAGAATTGATCAAGCGATTTTAAAGCACCAACAGGCGATGACCGAAATTGAACAATAACAGACGTCAGACAACAGCTCACCTTAAATCCTTGGCATTGGTTGTTGTATACAGCCTATTTTTAACGGGCTGCCAACAATCTAAGCCCATCGCACAATCGGTAGCACAACCGACTGAAACTATCCCGGCATGGTTTATATCGCCCCCGAAGGATAATGAAGTTACTCTATTTGGATTGGGTGAAGGCAAAACCAAGGCCGATGCTATTCAGTCAGCCCTAAGCAATCTCGCCGGCAAGTTAGGGACTGAAATTCACGCCAATGAAAAACTCATCAAAACGCAATACACTTCAGCCTATCGCTACAATGAAGAGATCAATCAACACACAATAGAATCAACCATTCACAAAATAACGCTAAACCAGTATCAAATTGTTGAATTAAAGCATGTTGGTTATCAACAGTTTTTAGCCATGGTGAGCTCTAATAAATTACTGCTTAGCAACTCTTTGCAACAAACTCTTGACCAACAGATAAGAGAGTACGAAACCGCAAAGATGGCTCTGCCTAACAGCACTGGTTTTAGTCGCTTTCAGTTTTTTACAAAACAACAACAAAGCTTAGCGGAATTTAATAACAACCTATCGGCTTTATTAACGTTAAAAAAATTAGGCAATATCCAACCCTACCAACACTATCTGCATGATGTGCACTCCAACTTTGCCAAGTCACAACAACAAACTGTTTTTTATATCAATCACCCACCGAGCGCTAAGCATATTCAAAAGGCCATTAATAATAAGTTATTACAAGCTGGCTTAAAAACCACTCAGAATGCAGCCGAGGCAACCAATGTCATTGAAATAACAACCAGCTTAAAACAGACTAAGGCCTATGAATTTATGATTTTGCGAGAATTGGTTGAGCTTAAAACCACGGAAGCTAATCACTCCTCTGGCGGTAATCAATTCAGCCTAAAAGGCCAAGGTCTGAACTTGCAACAAGCGCAACAACAACTGGCACTCAATTTCAAAAATCAGCTACAGGACTCTAATCTAGAAAGCGCCTTAGGCATCAATCAAGACTGATTTCTATTGGAGTCACTGCTTCAGCCTAATGACGTCTGTCTAGTTTAGAAAATCGATATAAACGGCTAACACCTATCCACAAAAAAGCCCGCAAGAACCTACCAGACCTGGTGGGTTCTTGCGGGCTTTTTATTTTTTATATCCGCTGACCTATTTTTCAGTTCAGCAAGCAGCCTTATTTAATCCGCTTCATTTATCGAAAGCGCCATGGCTTCGGCCACTCGAATACCATCAATAGCCGCTGACATAATACCGCCAGCATAACCGGCACCTTCGCCTGCAGGATACAAGCCCTTGGTATTCACGCTTTGATAGTCCGCACCACGTTTAATACTCACAGGCGATGAGGTACGAGTCTCAACACCGGTCAATAATGCATCCTTCATAGCAAAACCACGGATCTTTTTATTAAACGCAGGAATGGCCTCACGCAGCGCTTCAAGACAGTAGTCAGGCAGTATCTCGGTCATATCGGTTAGCTTGACACCTGGCTTATAGGAAGGCTCTACCTTCCCCACTTGAGAAGAGGAGTGCCCCGCCAAATAGTCGCCTACTAACTGCGCCGGGGCATCATAATTTTCACCGCCCAAGAGATAAGCCGCGCTTTCCAATTGACGTTGTAATTCAATCCCGGCCAATGGACTGCTATCAGGATAATCACTTGGGTCAATCCCAACGACGATTGCACTATTGGCATTGCGCTCATTACGAGAATATTGGCTCATGCCATTGGTGACGACACGATTCTCTTCCGAGGTGGCCGCGACCACGGTTCCACCTGGGCACATACAAAAGCTGTAAACAGAACGACCATTTTTACAGTGATGTACTAACTTGTAATCTGCGGCACCCAATATAGGGTTGCCAGCATTTTTGCCAAAGAGAACCTCGTCAATAGCCGATTGATTATGTTCGATACGAAAACCAATCGAAAAAGACTTAGCCTCCAAATAAACCCCTTTTGCATACAACATCTCAAAGGTGTCACGCGCACTATGCCCTGTGGCTAAAGCGATATGTTTCGAGTTGATTTGTTGACCATTCGATAGGGTCAGCCCGGTCACTTGGCCGTCTTCAATATGCAAATCGTCGACCCGTGAGTTAAAGCGAATTTCGCCGCCCAGCTCGACTATTTTAGCGCGCATCTTTTCGACCATGCCCACCAACTTAAAGGTGCCGATATGCGGTTTACTCACATATAAAATTTCGTCTGGTGCCCCGGCCGCCACGAAGTCATTAAGCACCTTACGTCCATAATGTTTCTTATCGTTAACCTGAGTATAAAGCTTACCGTCCGAGAAAGTACCCGCGCCGCCTTCGCCAAACTGTACATTCGATTCAGTATTTAAGGTTCTATTTCGCCAAAAACCAAAGGTGTCTTTGGTACGTTCACGCACCTCTTTACCACGATCCAAAATAATCGGTTTATAGCCCATCTCAGCCAAGACCAGCCCCACAAAAATTCCGCAAGGACCAAAGCCTATCACCACCGGACGCTCGGCTAACTCCTCAGCCGCTTTGGCAACAAACTTATAGGTCATGTCCGGGGAGACTCTGACATTTGGATTATCGTAGTTGTCGGCAACCACTGCCTCATCGTTGTCTGTGGTGACGTCAATGGTGTACAGCAAGCTTATCTTATGCTTACTTCTGGCATCAAATCCACGTCTAAAAACAGTGAAATCAACAAGCTGATTTTCTTTTATAAAGAGCGTTGATAATATCTCTTTAGTAAGTTGAGCATCGTTGTGCTCTAGAGGGAGTTTTACATTGGTGATACGAATCATGGGATATCCAAAATTTATGTTACTTGGTTATATAGAGACCTCTGTACAAGATCATTAACGTATAAAAATGGCTAAAACCTCACTGTTTTTCGTTGGAAATCTTGTCAATAGCGAGCTATTAACTGCACTTTCCGCCTTAATCAGTAAGATTTTTTCTCATTTTTCTATCGTCCCTGACTCATACAAAGATCTCAGTAAATAAATAAAAAAATAATTTACATTAAAGACTAGGAACGAGGTTGCCGCAACGGGATTTAATCTTGCAATCTGAAGGCGATTCAGTAGTATACTTGCACTTAAAAGTACGATATTTAATTCACGAATTTTAGCAGAAATTGATACTCCTTGGCGAAGAAAGAATATGGCATTTGTCGTTACCGAAAATTGCATTAAATGTAAATACACCGATTGTGTGGCTGTTTGTCCGGTCGATGCGTTTCATGAAGGACCCAACTTTTTAGCAATTGACCCTGATGTATGCATAGATTGTGATTTATGCACGCCAGAATGTCCTGTCGACGCGATCTATCAAGAAGACGCTTTGCCCGACAATATGCAACATTTTCGTGAATTAAACATAGAGCTTGCCCAACTTTGGCCCGTCATTACCGAGGTCATCCCAGCCCCCGCTGATGCCGATGAGTGGATTGGTGTTCCGGACAAAGAACAATATCTGATTATTGAATAAAAATCGAATAACCGCCCCGGTCTGTACTTATCATCGCCAAGTCCCCCCAATTATCTAAATTCAAAGTGACCAGGCCTGGTCGATTTAACTTTACGCTGCATCATCAATAAACGTCTCTTTATGAATACGGTTAATATTCAATCTATTTTATCTACAAAGTGACTTTATAGTCACTCCTCTCTATCAAAGTAATTAAGCTACTTAAAACGATTTACCTGAGTTATCATAAATAATCCTCTTTTAAACCCACTACCTTTCAGGAGGTTTTGATGACACGTAAATTTGATCTTGAAGTAATTGATTATAAAAAAGTCTCTAGCATTAAAGAGGCATGGAACACGCAAGACTACACCGCCATTTTAGAATTAATGGATAACGATGATGTCGCAGGCATGTCCGATAGTGATATAAAAGAAATGTGTATGATGTCGCTTAACGACCTAGAACCTGAAGAAGCCGCTAATGTTGTTCTAACCCACCTATTTGGTGATGTCATAACGTCTGGGAAAATTGACCAAATAGCCAGCCAAATGTCGGATGACAGACTATGGGAAGAATTTGCAGACCCACAGTTCCATGAAAAACTGTTCAATGCCTACGGTTTATTAAGAGAAGCCTTTAATGGCATCTTTACAAAACCGACAGGTGTTATTACTCGCCTGCTGATCCATGCTGAAAATGAACAAGCGCAACAGCAGCTTGAAAATGCACCTAAAGCAACGCTTGTTCGCATTATTTCACAGGGATTGGAGGATTATTCTCTTATGAACCGCCTTTTTGATGAGCAAATTTCGGGGCAGGATTTTGAAGAAGCAGAAGGTATTCTTTGGCGAGCGACAGTTATTAAACAAGCTGAGTTGCAGACGGAATATGAAATCATCAGCTCAGAACTTTGGCTAGGAGACTTAGAAAACGTCTCTAGTATTAAAGCAAAGATTACGGCTGAATCAACTGAAGACTAAGGGTTAAGGCAGAATAACGGCTTAACATGGTTATACAAAGAATGAGGATAATGAAAACATAAGAAGGTGACTCCTATTCCTTAAACACTAGATCACTCTATAACCAACAAAAGCCCGCAAGAAGTGACCAGGCCTGGTCACTTCTTGCGGGCTTTTTATTTAATAACCGATTAAAACGTTAATCAAAAAGACCTTATTAGAGAATCATCCATTCTGCTTACCGCGTTTTTCAAAAACGTCCGCTTAATAAATCAATCACGACACTCAATAACAATCGCTCTTCATTTCATCTATTGCTTTATAATTCAACAATACTATGCCCCCAATATTCAAGCGTCGTCCGTTGAGTATTCATAACTACAAAGGTTTTATATGTCATTTTCAAAACTTGGATTAAGTGATCCTATTTTAAAAGCCGTCTCTGAACTGGGCTATAAGACACCCACCGACATCCAGAAAAAGGCTATTCCGATCATTTTATCGGGCAGAGACCTCATCGCTGCAGCACAAACCGGCACAGGTAAAACCGCCAGTTTTGTTTTGCCGATGTTACAGAAACTTGATAGCACCGAAGGTGAGCTACGCAGTAAGTCTATCCGAGCACTCATCCTGACCCCCACGCGCGAACTCGCGGTACAGGTCGAGGCCAATGTTGCCGAGTATGCAAAGTATCTAAACCTGAGTTCTCTGGCGGTCTATGGCGGCGTTGATTCCGAGGCTCAAAAAGAGCGTCTGGAAGAAGGCATCGATATTCTAGTGGCCACCCCGGGTAGACTGTTAGATATGGCCTACCAACGCGCTCTGTTTTTTAATGACCTCGAAATTCTAGTATTAGATGAAGCCGATAGAATGCTGGATATGGGTTTTATCGACGACCTCAATAAAATCATTGAGCGTCTGCCGAGTGATCGTCAAAGCTTACTGTTTTCCGCCACTCTGACGGATGATGTCCGTTATTTAGCCGATACCGTTTACGATGACGCCGCAGAAATATCCATCTCGCCTAATAAGAAAACCGCGCCCAAAATCAACCAGTGGTTAATCACCGTCGACAAAGACACTAAGTCCGCGTTATTGAGTCATTTGATTAATGATCAGCAATGGGATCAGGCGCTTATTTTTGTCGAGAAGAAACACTCCGCCGCTAAATTGGTCGAACAGCTTGGCAAACGTGGCATTACAGCCGACTCCATTCACAGCGGCAGAAGCCAAGCCATTCGTGAACAGATACTGGCCGATTTTAAATCGGGGAAATTACGCTTTTTAGTTGCCACAGGCATCGCCGCCCGCGGTATTGATATCGATGATTTGAGTCGCGTAGTCAATTACGACCTACCTTATCCCGCTGAAGATTATATTCACCGCATCGGTCGTACCGGTCGTGCGGGCGCCTCTGGTGAAGCCATCTCGTTTGTCTCAAAAAATGACTTCAAAAACCTCTGTGCCATCGAAAGTCTGTTGGGGCATATTATTCAACGCAAAGAGATCGAAGGCTTTCCGGTTAAAAAGGTCGTGCCGATTTCTATTCTGGATTATCTATCTAAGAAGAGGTAGAGCAACGAGTAGTACATTCTACAACCCACAAAAAAGTCCGCTTTATGCGGGCTTTTTTATACCTAAAAATAACCAGGCCTTATATGTTGAAAGTGTTCTCCAGAAGTGGAGAATTTATTAGGGACGCTTAGTAAAAGGACAGAGAGATCTTGTGACCAGGCCTAGGGTAAGACCTTCCATACCAGATTAAGACCTT
>Ga0307486_1001721_pt1 | contig 16132 bp, 12 predicted proteins | sample CBIW02metaG_FD_203663 | JGI IMG/M metagenome (GOLD analysis project Ga0307486, IMG submission 203663) | Sea-ice brine microbial communities from Beaufort Sea near Barrow, Alaska, United States - CBIW 0.2 | ecosystem: Environmental > Aquatic > Marine > Coastal | place: USA: Alaska | collected... | reverse complement strand
TCGCCGAACGCGTCCGCCACCACGAGGAACGCCTCCGACACCTCGAACGAGAACGCAAGACCGGGAGCAATTCCTAATCGTCGAAGAGCCCTTCGCCGAATAATTGACCCCGATTAGCCGGTTAATGCTGGGACAACACAATGGCCGAATCGTTCTTCTCGATGCTGAAGAACGAGCGCGTTCACCGCACCGTCTACCGCACCGTCTACGCGACAAAAACACAGGCAAAACGGGACGTCATCGCCTACATTGAGGGGTTCTACAACAGCTGCCGCCGACACTCAGCACTCGACTACCGCAGACCCAACGAAGTCCACTACAATTATCAGCAGCCAGCACTGGCAGCATAAGAAAAACCACCAACTCCGCTGTCCGAAAACACCGCAGCAGCCCATAGAGCTCGTTGAGCAGCTTCACGTTGGTCGCGGTGTCGTAGCGGTAGTGGAACGCGTGGCGGCGTACGACGTCACCGTTCTTTTGCTCGACGTGGGCGTTGTCGTTAGAGCGATAGGGACGGGAACGGGTGAAGAACAAGTCCCGGTCCGCAGCCCAGCCGATCAGGGCGTGGTTGATGAACTCGCCACCGTTGTCGCAGTCGATCCCGGTCAGCGGGAACGGCAGCCGGGCTTGGATGAGAGGCATCGCTTCCAGCACCCACCGGTGCGCGCCGTTCTTGAACGCGATGTTCTCGGTCCAGCCGGTGTGCACGTCGGTGACGGTCAGGGTGCGGCCGATGCCGCTAACCCCGAACTCGCCCTGCAACGATGCGCCGCAGTGCAACACCAGGTCGATCTCGACGAACCCGGGCACCTGCTCGTGTTCGTCGCCGGCCTTGCGCACCGTGATCGAGTTGCGCAACAGTGGCCCCGACCTGGTGCCCGAGATGCCAGTCAGCGTCATCCCGTCCCGGGTCGGTTTCAACAACCGGTCGATCGTCGCTGCGGACACTTTGAGCAGTTGCGCCCGGGTGTGATCGTTCAGACGTACCTCGTCCAGCTCGCCATGCACGATCAACTTCGGTAGCCAGATCCCCATCGCCGCCGCGAGGTACTTCCCCGACGGCTGCCCCGCGAGCACCCACACACTGATCAGTAGTTTGAGCGTGTCATACCCATAGGTGCGAGGCCTGGGCGACCGCTTCACCGCCCGCCGCGGCCCCTTCCGCACACCGGCCGCAGTGACCTGACGCCGAGCGTTCGCCCGCGACCAGCCTGTCGTCGCCACCAACTCGTCCAACATCCGACCGCGCGTCTTCTTCGACACGGCCGCGTACTCGCGGGCGTACTTCTTCGTGATCTCACGCTTGGTCGCCATCGACAATGAACCCATCCCACCAGCACACCCCAATGCCCCAAGCGTGGCCAGCGTTTCGCGAGCGGATCCCAAATGAGGCACGCACCCCATTTCGCGAGCACTTTAGATGAGTCTCGTCGCCATTTCGCGAGCACTTTAGATGAGTCTCGTCGGATCCTTGACAGACGCCCCGAAGAGTGGTTGACTACGTAGACATCGGGATGACAGCGTAGTCAATCGGGAGAGCGGTCATGGTTCAAGTGGGCGAGCGGACAGCGGTGAGGGCCGTGATGACTGACGTCGCGCGCCTCGCCGGGGTGTCCCAGAAGACCGTCTCGAGAGTCATCAACAACGCCCCCAACGTCCGTGCGAGCGTCCGCGACCGGGTCAACGCCGCCATCGAGGCCCTCGGTTACCGACCGAACTCCGCGGCCCGCGCCCTCGTGACCCAGCGGACCCGCGTGATCGGGATCGTGACCGCCGAGACAGCGTTCTACGGCCCGTCCGCGCAACTTTTCGGCGTCGAGCGCGCCGCCTGGCAGGACGGGTACGCGGTGGTGATCGTCTCGATGGCCGACAACTCGAGCGACGAGATGGCTCACGCCATCGACCGACTCGTCAGCCACGGAGTCGACGGCATCGTGCTCGCCAGCCCGGTCACCACCGGGGGACTCACCTCAGACGCCCTACACGGAGTTCCGACGATCAGCGTCGGCGACCCGGTGACGGGGGGCCTCGGTTGCCCCGCCGTCGTCGCCGACCAGAGCGGCGGTGTCCGACAGGCCACCGAGTATCTGCTGTCCCTCGGCCACCGCACGGTGTGGCACGTCGCAGGGCCAGTGACCTGGAACGCGGCGAACGTACGCGTCGCGGGTTGGCGCGATGCCCTGCTCCGGGCCGGCAGGCCGATTCACGAGCCGATTACCGGGGACTGGACGGCCCGATCCGGCTACAAGGCAGGCCTGCAGCTCGCCGAGATCCCCGACATGACGGCGGTGATCGCTGCGAACGACCAGATGGCCATCGGTCTGATGCGGGCCTTCAGCGAACGCGGCTTGAGCGTCCCCGGAGATGTCTCGGTCGTCGGCTTCGACGACGCGCCCGACTCCGAGTTCCTCACCGTGCCACTGACCACCGTGCGCCAGGACTTCACGGCCATCACCGACCGAGCAGTGGCCGAGCTGGTGAGCGCCATCACGGGAAAGGAGTTCAACCGGGGAGTGACCGAGGTGCCTGTCGACCTGGTGATCCGAGCAAGCTCGGGTCCTGCGCCGACATCAACAGTCACGAACTGAGGATCTGGTGCAACGTCGCGCTGCCGTTGCTCACTGCAGGACCGAGTACTCCAGAATGCAGCATCACACTCACAAGAAAGTAGGTTTCGGAATGCATCCGATCAACAAGAGGCGCCCGGCAGTCGGGCTGGTTGCGACTGCGTTGACCGCAGCGCTTGCACTGTCGGCCTGCTCGAGCTCCGGGAGCACTAGCCCGGCCACGGCCACGCCCACCACGGCCACGCCTACCACGGTCACCCAGGCAGCGATCGACGCGGCAATGACGACCGAGACCAATCTGACCTTCTGGACGTGGGTTCCGGACATCACGGACGAGGTCGCGCTGTTCGAGAAGGCCTACCCGGCCATTCATGTCGATGTCGTCAATGTGGGCCAGGGCGCCGCGCACTACCAGAAGTTGCGGACCGCGATCAAGGCGGGCTCGGGCGGGCCTGACGTCGTCCAGGTCGAGTTCCAGTACCTGCCGTCGTTCACCCAGGGTGGTGACCTGCTCGATCTGGCCCCGTACGGGGCCGCAAGCATCAAGAGCGACTACGCCGGCTGGGTCTGGTCGCAGGTCTCCAACGGAGATGCGGTCTACGGCATCCCGCAGGACATCGGGCCGATGGGCAACCTCTACCGCAACGACCTCTTGTCGGCGGCAGGAATCACCCCACCCACCACGTGGGAGGAGTTCGCCAAGGCCGCACGCGACTACCAGGCCGCGAACCCTGACAAGTACCTGACAAATATGCCGGGCAATGATGCAGGCCAGTTCATGGGTCTGCTGTGGCAGGCAGGTGCTCGGCCCTTCGGGTACGACGGCAAGAAGACTGTGACGATCAATTTTGACACCCCGGAAGTCGCCAAGGTCATCGACCTCTGGAACCCGCTCGTCAAGGACGGCGTCATCGGCGTCGACCCCGACTTCACTGACCAGTGGTACCAGGGCCTGGCCAACGGGCAGTACGCCTCCTGGCAGGGCGCTGCGTGGGGCCCGGTGTTCCTGCAGGGTACGGCGGAGAAGACCTCCGGGCTGTGGACGGCGTCACCGTTGCCGCAGTGGGACGCCTCGAAGCCGGCTGCAGGGAACTGGGGCGGCTCGACCGACGCTGTGCTGAAGTCGACGAAGAACCCGATCGCCGCTGCGCAGCTCGCGCTGTGGATCAACACCCAGCACGACTCCGCCCTGATGCTGGCCACCAAGCAGTTCCTCTTCCCGGCATCGAACACCATCCTGAACGACCCGGCCTTCGTCGATGATAAGTCGGCGTTCTACGGCGGGCAGCAGGTCAACAAGGAGTTCGCCGCGATCTCGGCCACTGTCACGCCGGACTTCGAGTGGTTGCCGTTCATGGACTACGCGTACTCGTCCTTCGACGAGACGCTCGGCAAGGCATTCGCCGATCGAACCGACCTCGCCACCGGACTGACGGCGTGGCAGACCGCACTCACGACCTACGCCACCCAACAGGGATTCACGGTCAAGAAGTAGACCTTGAGGGGCGGGCCGGTGACCTGCCGGCCCGCCCGAAGTTCCCTACACCGAGGAGGTGGCCATACCATGTCTCAGGTTGCGATAGTGCGGGACCATCCGCGCGCACCGGAAGGCCGGAAGCCCAAGCGGGGAGGTCTCAGGCGACGCCAGGTCATCGCCTCGTATCTCTTGGTCACGCCGTTCTTCGTCGTCTTTCTCGCGATGCTCGTGCTGCCGTTGTTCTATTCGGGATACGTCTCGCTCTTCCAGGAGCGGCTCGTGGGCGGCACGGTCTTCGCCGGGGTCGGCAACTATGTGCGTGCACTGCAGGACCACGTCTTCCTCGGCGGTGTGCTGCGCATGGCGCAGTTCCTGGTCATCCAGGTGCCCATCATGCTCATCCTGGCCCTGGTGTTCGCCCTCGCCCTCGACAGTGGTCGCCTGCGGATGCAGCGGATCATCCGGTTGGCCATCTTCGTGCCCTACGCAGTGCCCGGCGTGATCGCGGCGCTCATGTGGGGATACCTCTACGGCCCGGACTTCGGTCCGTTCGCCCAGGCGGCCCGGGCAATCGGTCTGACCACGCCGCCCTTCCTCGGCAACGAGTGGATGCTCGGCTCGATCATGAACATCGTCACCTGGAGCTTCGTGGGCTACAACATGATCATCCTCTACTCCGCCCTGCGGTCCATCCCGACGGACCTCTACGAGGCGGCCCGGGTCGACGGAGCCGGCGAGTTCCGGGTGGCGTGGTCGATCAAGATCCCGGCGATCAGGCCCGCCCTGCTGCTGATCACGATCTTCTCGGTGATCGGCACCTTCCAGCTCTTCAACGAGCCGAACCTGTTGCGGATCCTCGCGCCGAACGTCATCGGCGTCGGCTACACGCCCAATCTCTACGCCTACAACCTCGCTTTCATCAATCAGGACGTCAACTACGCGGCGGCAATTGCGTTCCTCCTCGGAATCGTCATCATGATCGTGTCGTACACGGTCCAGCTTGGCGCACTTCGACGGGGGCGCCGCTCATGACCTCGCATCCCACGGCAGACCAGCCGCACACGCGCGTGCCCTCCGGGCCTTCTGTCGACGCGGGAGTCGAGCGGAGCCGAAGGGCTCGCTACCGCCCGCTGGAGCGCAGGCGGAGTAACGTGCTGACGATCGCCCTGGTCGCGTGCGCCGCGTATTTCCTCCTGCCCCTCGTGTGGCTTGTCATCGCCTCCACCAAGTCCAACGCTGACCTCTTCTCGACCTTCGGCCTGTGGTTCGCCGATTTCAACCTCGTCGGGAACCTTCGGGACGTGTTCACCTTCCAGGGTGGGATCTACATCTCGTGGCTGCGGAACACGATCTTCTACGCTGTGGTGAGCGGGGTGGGGGCCACGGCTCTCGCCACGGCGGCCGGGTACGCCTTCGCGAAGCTCCATTTCCCGGGAGGCAAGGCCCTGTTCGCGATCATCCTTGGCTCCATCATGGTGCCGTTGACCGCACTTGCCATCCCGACCTACCTGTTGTTCTCCAAGGTCGGTCTGACCGACACGCCCTGGGCGATCATCCTGCCGTCGCTGGTCAGTCCGTTCGGCGTCTACCTGATGCGCGTCTACGCCGCGGGGGCGATCGATGACTCCCTCCTTGAGGCGGCCCGCGTCGACGGGGCCAGCGAGGCTCGCATCTTCTTCAGCGTCGCGCTGCGGCTGCTTGCACCGGGTTTCGTCACTGTGCTTCTCTTCGCCCTCGTCACTACCTGGAACAACTATTTCCTGCCCCTGATCATGCTCAACAGCCCGCAGTACTTCCCGCTCACCGTCGGGCTTGCGCAATGGCAGTCCACTTCGGCCGCGGGCTCCGGATCGCAGGCCCTCTTCTCCATGGTGATCACGGGCTCACTCGTCTCCATCCTCCCGCTCGTTGTCGCGTTCCTGTTCCTGCAGCGGTACTGGCAGTCGGGGCTCGCCACGGGTGGCGTCAAGCAATGACCTCGAGATGCACGACATGAAAGGATCGCGATCCCTTATGCGCGAACTGCCCCGGCCCGTCCTTTTCGGCGCTGCGTACTACCACGAGTACCAGCCTTCTCCCCGGCTCGAGAAGGACCTCGATCTGATGGCGGCGGCTGGCTTCTCGGTCATACGAGTCGGTGAGTCGACCTGGTCGACCTGGGAGCCCGAGGACGGCGTGTTCGACCTGGAGTGGTTGGCCCCCGTCCTGGACGGCGCCGCCGAGCGGGGCATCCACGTCATCCTGGGCACCCCCACCTATGCGGTGCCGCCGTGGCTGTCGCGCAAGTACCCCGAGATCGCCGGGGAACGGAGGACCGGGCAGCGCATTGCGTGGGGCGCTCGTCAAGAGGTGGACTTCACCCACCCGGCGTTCCGCTTTCACGCCGAGCGCATCATCCGTGCCGTGGTCGGGCGGTACGCGGGCCACCGTGCGGTGATCGGGGTTCAGGTCGACAACGAACCGGGTCTCGAGCTGCTGCACAACCGGGGTGTCTTCGAGTCTTTCGTCGACCAGCTGAGGCACATCTACGGGGACGTCGACACGCTCAATCGCGAATGGGGCCTGACCTACTGGTCGCACCGGCTGTCCACCTGGGCCGATCTGTGGACCCCCGACGGCAACGCCCAACCGCAGTACGACCTTGCCTGGCGACGGTTCCAGGCCCAGCTCACGACCGACTTCATCGCCTGGCAGGCCGGTATCGTGCGGGAGATTGCCCGGCCCGACCAGTTCGTCACCACCTGTATCGCGTACAGCCGGCCCGCACTGGACGACCGGTCGCTCACTGAGGCGCTCGACATCACTGCCGGCAACCCGTACTACGCGATGCAGGACTCCCTGGCTGTGCCGGATCATGGCGTCGGGGCGCAGGGATGGACGACGTCGGGGACCTGGAGCATCCTGCAGAGCGCCGACCGGATGTACTCCTCCCGCCAGGAACCGTTCCTGGTCACTGAGACGAACGCCGGCGCCATCGGTGGGTCGTCGATGAACTTCCCGGCCTACGACGGGCAGTGGCGCCAGGTGGCGTGGGCCATGGTCGCCCGCGGCGCCAGGATGATCGAGTACTGGAACTGGCACACCCTGCACTTCGGCACGGAGACGTATTGGGTGGGCATCCTGCCCCATGACCAGATCCCAGGCCGCGTCTACGAGCAGCTGTCGGTCCTCGGAGCAGAGCTGGGGAAGGCAGGCGACCTGGTGGCGGGGCTCACCCCTGACGCCCAGGTCGGCCTGCTGTACTCCAACGCCTCGAAGTGGGGCCTGGCCGCCCAGCCTGCCCTGGCCCGCGGTGCGGAGCCGGACTGCGACTCCTACCAGCGCATCGTCGAGGCCTTCTACCGGGGCACCTTTGACGCACGTGTCCCGGTCCGCCTGGTGCATGACACGCAGATAGTCCGCGACGCGACGGACCTGATGGACCCCGCCGAGACCGCCCGCATCCTGCCCGTGCTCCTCGTCCCCGCCCTCTACATCGCCTCGGACCACCTCCTGGAGTGGCTGCGACGCTACGCCGAAGCCGGCGGTCACCTGGTGCTTGGCCCTCGCTCGGCCTACGCGGACGAGGAGGCGCGCGCACGCCTTGAGGTCAAGCCCGCTCTCTTGTCGGCAGCAGCCGGGGTGTCCTACCAGGAGTTCACTAATCTTCCCTCCCCCATCCCGGTCCGGTCCGTCGTCGATGGCTTCGCCCTGCCGTCGGGCGCGCACGCCACCGGGTGGGCGGACGGCCTGGTCGTCGCAGGGGCCGAGGTGATCGTCGAGTACGAGCACCCGTTCGTGGGCACATGGCCGGCCGTCGTGACGGCCGCACACGGCGACGGGCGCGTCACCACGGTCGGCACGGTGCCCGACGCCGATCTCGCCCGCGCCCTCGTCGAGTGGCTCGTACCGGTGGCCGACGACGTGTGGCGCGCGGTCGCGACCGCATCGGTGACTGTGTACTCGGCGACCTCCGGCGCAGGCCGACGGCTGCGGTTCCTGCACAACTGGTCCTGGGAACCCGCCGGCGTCGTCGTGCCGGTCGCGGTGCGGGACGCACTGTCCGACGAGATCATCGAGCGCGACCACGAGGTCTCGCTCGGCCCGTGGGACGTCCGCGTCCTGGTTGAGGAGTGAGAAGGATCGTGCAGATGACGCAACGCTGGATCCGGTGGCCCGCGGGCATCCGCAACCGCACGCCCACCGAAGGCCGCAACGGTCCCATCGCGTTCGGGGGGGACTACAACCCTGAACAGTGGTCCGAGGACGTGTGGCAGGACGACGTCCGCTTGATGCAGGAGGCGGGGGTCAACCTTGTCACGGTCGGGGTCTTCTCCTGGGCTCGCCTGCAGCCGACGCCCGACACCTGGGACTTCGAGTGGCTCGACCGGGTGCTCGATCTCCTGCACGAGCACGGTATCGCCGTCGATCTGGCGACCGCGACGGCGTCGCCGCCCGCCTGGTTGACGACGGCCCACCCAGAGATGCTGCCGGTGGACCGGCTCGGCACGGTCCTGCACCAGGGTGGTCGTCAGGCGTGGTCACCGAGCTCGTCGGTGTACCGTGAGCACTCCTTGCAGCTGGTTGAGAAGATGGCTGAGCGGTACGGGAGCCACCCGGCGCTGAGCATGTGGCATGTGTCCAACGAGCTCGGCTGCCACAACGGACGCTGCTACAGCGAGCTGAGCGCACAGGGCTTCCGCCGGTGGTTGCGCGAGCGGTATTCCGATCTGGACACGCTGAACCGCGCCTGGGCGACTGACTTTTGGAGCCAGCACTACGGGGCCTGGGAGGAGATCGAGCCGCCGCGGATCGCCCCGTCGTTCTCGAACCCCACGCAGCAGCTGGATTTCGCGAGGTTCTCCTCCGACGCGTTGCGCGACCAACTCCGGGCGGAGGTGGAGGTGCTACGGCGCCACACGCCGGATGTCCCGGTCACGACCAACTTCATGGTCATGGGCCATTTCAAGGAGGTGGACTACGGCACATGGGTGGACGACCTCGACCTAGTCTCCAACGACCACTACCTGATGGCTCACGACCCCGACGCACATGTCGAGCTGGCGTTCAGCGCTGACCAGACCCGTGGCCTGGCCGGTGGCCAACCGTGGATGCTCATGGAGTCGTCTACCAGCGCGGTGAGCTGGCAACTCGTCAACATGGCGAAACCGGTAAGTCAGCTTCGTCGGAACAGCTTGGCCCATGTCGCTCGTGGAGCCGACGCGGTCTGCTTCTTCCAATGGCGTGCCTCCGCCGCAGGCGCTGAGAAGTATCACTCCGCGATGCTGCCGCATGCAGGCACCGACAGTGAGTTGTGGCGGTCGGTTGTGGAGCTCGGCGCCGACCTCCAGCGGCTCGCCGAGGTCAGCGGTTCCACGGTCGATTCGTCGGTCGCGATCATCGTCGACTACGAGAGCTGGTGGGCTGCCGAGCTCGACGCGCACCCCAGCTCGCTCCTCGCCTACCGGCGGACGGCCGAGGGCTGGTATCGAAGCCTGTGGGATGCCAACATCCCGGTGGACATCGTGCCGCGTGGGGCTGATCTGACCGGCTACCGCGTGGTGCTCGCCCCGATGTTGTACCTGGTCCGGGACGCTGACGTCGCGGCGCTCGACTCCTTCGCCCGGGCAGGCGGTCAGGTGCTCGTGACCTACTTCTCGGGAATTGCGGATGAGGACGACCACATCCGTCTCGGTGGCTATCCAGGGGCTTTCCGGACCCTGCTCGGAGTGCGTTCGGAGGAGTTCAGGCCGTTGCTGGGGGAGCAGCAGGTCGCCGTGGAGAGCCCGAGTCTCGGGGCGTTGACCGGCACTTTGTGGTCTGAGCCCGTGGTACCGACGGACGCGACAGTGCTGGCGACGTACACGGACGGCCCGTCCGCGGGGTACGCCGCAATCACGCGGGCAGCCAGGGGTGAGGGCAATGCCTGGTACGTCAGTACTGAGCTGGACGCGATCGGTCGTCGTGCCGTTGTGGAAGCGGTCTGTGCGGCAGCCCATGTGACCACGCCGGTCGGGGCAACCGTTGGGGTCGAGGTGGTCGTCCGCCGCTCGGCGGACGTCGAATTCGTGTTCGCCATCAACCACACCCCCAAAGAGGGCTCGGTCGGGGCCGCAGGCACCGACTTGCTGACCGGCCAGCCCCAGTCCGCCCCCGTCCTCATCCCCGCCGGCGGCGTCGTTGTGCTCCGCCGCCCACAGTGAGGGTTCTGGCGGGCCCCGGAGAGGGCATCCTGACCGGGCCTTGACTGGACTCGGGCCGGCCTCGTCCGCCAGCGGGTCGCAACCAACGTAGGTCGATCGCAGAAAGTTCAATCACGATAGGAGCATCACCCCTCATGGAGTATCGGTACCTCGGCAACAGTGGTTTGAAGATCTCGGAGATCACGTACGGAAACTGGCTCACCCATGGTTCTCAGGTGGAGAACGACGTGGCAACCCAGTGCGTGCGTGCGGCCCTGGACGCGGGGATCAGCACGTTCGACACGGCTGATGTCTACGCCAACACCATGGCTGAGGACGTACTGGGTCAAGCCCTGAAGGGCGAACGCCGCCAGTCCCTGGAGATCTTCACCAAGGTCTTCGGCCCGACCGGTCCCAAGGGACACAACGATGTTGGGCTCTCCCGCAAACACATCCTCGAGTCCATAGACGGCTCCTTGTCCCGTCTCAGGACCGACTACGTCGATCTCTACCAGGCACACCGCTACGACTTCGAGACGCCGCTGGAAGAGACCATGCAGGCGTTCGCCGACGTCGTGCGCCAAGGGAAGGCGCTCTACATCGGTGTCAGCGAGTGGACGGCGGAGCAGTTGCGAGCAGGCCACGCTCTTGCCGGCGAGCTAGGCATCCACCTGATCTCCAACCAGCCGCAGTACTCGATGCTGTGGCGCGTCATCGAGTCCGAGGTCGTCCCCGCATGTGAGGACCTCGGGATTTCCCAGATCGTCTGGTCCCCGGTGGCCCAGGGCGTGCTCACGGGGAAGTACGAGCCGGGTCAGGCCCCGCCGGAGGGCACCCGCGCCAGGGATGCCAAGGGTGGCGCCGACATGATCGAGCGATGGATGTCCGACGAGGTCCTCACGGGCGTGCAGAGGCTGCGGCCCATCGCAGACGAGATCGGACTGACAATGGCGCAGCTGGCCATCGCGTGGGTGCTCCAGAACGCGAACATCGCCGCCGCCATCATCGGCGCGTCCCGCCCAGAGCAGGTCGTCGCCAACGTCAAGGCCTCCGCGGTCACCCTCGATGCCGACGTTCTGACAGCAATCGACGATGCCGTCGGTTCGCTGGCCGAGCGGGATCCTGCACTGACCACGTCTCCTGAAACACGGGAAGCGTGAACGAACATCAGGTGGGGACTGCCGTGAGAGGCGGACGTGGTAATCCCGACAGGAGCGTCGTGCGGCGTCTCAGCGATGTCGATTCGCCCGATGTTTCGTAGCGCGTCGGCGGGCGGCAGCCCGCTGGGTGCGATCTCGCACAGGAACGGCGTGTCGCTGTCATGAGTCCTCGAACCACGTTCGGCATCGTCGGCGGTGGGTGGCGCTCCCACTTCCTGCTGCGCATTGCGGCCGGCGCCCCGGACAGGCTGAACGTTGCCGGTGTGGTGACAAGGACGGCTGATGCCGGCGAAAGGGTCACCGCGCGCTGGGCCGTGCCCACCTACCGGACGATCGACGAGCTCCTGAAGGCAGTGGACCTCGACTACGTCGTGGCAGCGGTCTCCTGGCCTGCGATGCCGGGGGTCATTGGGGACCTGGTGGCAGCGGGCGTGGCCGTTCTCGCGGAGACCCCCCCGGCGCCCGACCGTGAGCGCTTGAGTTCCCTGTGGCGGGAGGTTGCGGCATCGGGTCTCGTCCAGGTTGCCGAGCAGTACTTGCTGATGCCAGGTCATGCGGCCCGGCACACGCTTATCGAGGATGAAGTGATCGGGCAGGCGACATCGGTGGAGATCTCCTCCACCCACCTCTACCACGCCGTCTCGTTGATCCGCGGACTGCTTGGCGTCGGCATGGACGACGTTGTGGTCAACGCCCTCGACTTCCGTGCGCCACTGGTGGATCCGCTCACCTTCGACGGGTGGGACCTCCAAGCCGTCCCAGAGTTGCGGGCGACGACGATCGCTACCCTCGACTTCGGGGATCGGATGGGGCTGTACAACTTCGTCGAGAACCAGTGGTGGAACCCGCTGCGAAGCCGACGCATCGTCGTGCGGGGTTCGCGGGGCGAGATCGTCGACAACACCGTCGTCCGCCTGGTCGACCCGACCAGCCCCGTGGAGTCGTCCCTCGTCTACCGCCGAACCGGTGTCGACATGAACCTCGAGGGCAATGAGCTGGTGCACGTGAGCTTCGACGGACGTGTCGTCTACCGCAACCCATGGCTCGGGACCCGGCTGTCCGAGGACGACATCGCCGTCGCCAGCATGTTGGAGACCGAGGGAGCGTGGGTTCGCGGTGAAGGTCCTGAGCCGTATCCACTCGGGCAGGCATGCCAGGACCACGCGATCGGCTTGGCTATCCAGGAGTCCGCGCGTACTGGGGCGGAGGTTCGCGTCTCAGGGAATGTGTGGGGCTGAGGCCCTGTAGACGGTCGCCATCACTGCTGCCCAGGAGAAGGATTCGCGGCGCCAGGTGTCGATGGTGTGCACCGACTGGGTGCCCTCGACCCGGTACCTGTGGAAGTCAGGCCAGTGGGCCCAGGCGAGGTAGCGCCCGCGGGTGAGCTGGACGGCGAGCGCGAGGACGAACGCTACGAATCCGATCGCGACGGCAAGGACGGGGTTGATCGCCTTGACGAGGTAGTCGGACGTCGACTCCCCGAGAGCGGTCGACAGGCCCTTGATCACCCAGAAGCGAGGGTGATCTGCGGGACGCGCAGGGCGACGACCCTCGCGCGGTGCAGGGGGTGGTGAGAACGGTCACGGTGCGTGATCGTCCTTGGCCCGCCTGGGAGCAGTCGACCCGCAGCGCCGCCGTCGTCAGGTCGACGCCGAAACGCGCACAGACGGCCCGCATGGCCTCGACCGCATCGAGCACCTCGGGCGGTGCTGGACGGTAGCCGTAGCGGGCGGCGGCCGGGGAGCCAGGTGATGTCAGGATCCCGCCCCCGTACACGGCCGCGTTGATCAGCCCGAGGCCGCGGGCGGCCGCGTCGTCGAGCAGGTCTCCGGCGCTACGGTCGAGGAGCGTCCAGCGGTTGTGCACCAGGAGCGCGTCGAAGACCCCGAGTGCGAGGTAGCGCGCCATCTCCTGGACGGGCCCGCCGGCGAGCCCGATGCTGCCTACGACGCCGGACTCCTTCAGGCGGACGAGCGCATCGACGGCGCCCCCGGAGGCGGTGAGCTCGCCGAAGTCGTGGCCCTCAGGGTCGTGCAGATGCACCAGGGGCAGCCGGTCGAGGCCGAGACGGGAACGGCTCTCCTCGACCGAGGCGCGCACGCGGTTGCCCGAGTAGTCGCGGCCCTTGGGGCCGACCTTGGTGATCACCACGACGTCTGCCGGAAGGCCGCCCGCCTGCGCGATGCCCGCGCCGATCCGGCGCTCGCTCTCGCCGTCGCTGTAGCCGTTGGCGGTGTCCATCGTGCGGATGTCGCTGTCGAGCACCGCGCGCACCGTGCGGATCCCCTCGTCGGCACTCACCTCCCGGCCGTACAGCACCGGCATGCTCCCCAGTGGGCTGCCGCCCGCCGTGATCGCCGAGACCGAGATCCCGGTCTGCCCGAGCTCTCGCATCCATCCGGTTCCGGTCATGTCGTTCCTTCGTCTCGGCCTCATCCTCGGCCGGCCACGGCGGCGTCAGCGGTCACTGCCCGGAGGGCCGGCCCAGAATGCGCTGCGGGCACGCCCGTCGGATCCGCTGATGATCGCAGCCAGCGGCCGAGGGCTCCCGAACGGCTCCGGTACCATGTTACGACGCGTCGCTCGGAATTTGTTAAGGTGGATGAGGCCGGTGGGTGTTAAGCGGCTAACTCGATGCCGGTGTTGTCGGCGGGCTGGTTGATCCAGGCGGTGGTCGGGATGGTCAGGATCTTGGGGTCCTCGGTGGTGGCGAACCGTTCGAGATGTCGGTCTCGCGCGGCGGCCAGGACGAGGGCCCGCTCGGTGTTCTTCGCGGCGGCGAGTCCGTAGTGGACGTCGGCGGGGGTGTTCAGCCCGATGCTGGTGTGATGGTGGTGATGGTTGTAGCCCTCAACGAAGTCGGCCATGAAGCCCGTAGCGTCGCCCAGGGAGCCGAAGCGTTCGGGGAATTCGGGCAGGTATTTCAGCGTCTTGAACCACGCCTCGGAGTACGGGTTGTCGTTGCTCACGCGGGGTCGGCTGTGGGACTTGGTGACCTCCAGGTCCGCCAGGAGCACCGCGACGGTCTTGGACGTCATGGACGTGCCCCGGTCGGCGTGCACCACCCGCGGGATGCCGTGGACCCCGAAGATCTCTCGCATCATCTCGACCGCCAGGACCGCGGACTCGGCCGCGTGCACGTGTGCGCCCACGATGTACCTCGAGTAGATGTCGATCAGCACGTAGAGTTGGTAGAAGATTCCCTTGGCCGGGCCGCGCAGTTTGGTGATGTCCCAGCTGCTATGCCGACATCGGCATAAGACCTGTTATGCCGATGTCAGGATTATGCCGATGTTGCCGTCTGCGGCTTGATGGTTGGCGGTGGCCGCGGTGGAAATGTCGGCATAATCACAGCGATGTCAGGAACGCCAGGAGGGTATCGGCGGGCCTGTAGCGCCCGATGGCAGCGACGCCCGGTGGGGTGACTTTTGCGATCGCGTTCTCCTTGAGTGTCATATCGGCGTGGAGGTAGATGTTGGTCGTGCTGATCTGCTCGTGGCCGAGCCAGAGCGCGATGACGGTGATATCGACTCCGGCGTGGAGCAACCGCATCGCGGCCGTGTGGCGCAACGAGTGCGGCGTCACCTGCTTGTTGAGCAAAGATGAGCAGGCCGCTCCGGCTGCGACGCTGGTTCGTCGGATTCGGTGTTCGATCGCGTCACGACTCAACGACCGCCCGGTGCTGGTGGTGAATAGCGGGCCCTCGACGGGGCCACCATTTTCAGCGATCCACCCCGTGACGATGGAGACGGTGGCCGGCAGCAGCGGGGTGCGGCGTTCTTTCCGGCCCTTGCCGAGGCAGTGGACGTGCGCACCGACACCGGTGTGGAAGTCAGCGATCGTCAGGCCGATGATCTCGCTGATGCGCAGCCCGGTCTGGATCATCAGGGTGAACATCGCGTGATCACGGCGACCGGTCCGGGTGCTTTGATTGCAGGCGTTCACAAGGGCGTCGGCTTCGGCGGCGTCGAGCCAGGTGACGATGTTGCGGTGCATGCGCACTGTCTGGATCGCGAGGACACGCTGGATCACTCCGGCATGCTCGTGGTGTCGGAGCGCCGCGTAGGCAAACAGAGAATGGATCGCGGCCAGGCGGGCGTTCCTGGTTCGGATGCTGTTGCCCCGAACTTCCTCGAGGTGACGGAGGAAGCCCGTAATGGTGTCCGCGTCCAGATCGCTGATCTCCAGCGCCGACGCCGACTTTCCCTTCTGGGCGCAAACGTAGCCGAGTAAGAGCGTGAATGTGTCCCGGTAGGACGCGATCGTGTTCGCGCTGGAGTGACGCTGGGTCATGAGCCGGTCGGTGAAGAATGTCTGGAGCAGCGGCGCGAGACTCGTCATGATTCGCCCTGGCCCCTCGTCGTCGCAGCTCCCAGCCGGGTAGCGGCGTGAGCGAGCAGCTCGGGCACCGCGCTGACATACCAGTACGTGTTTGCTGGGGGCTCTCCTGCTGCTTCCGTGGGTTAAATCCGGCCGGGGAGCACCGGTTTGTGGCCGCCGAGGCTGAGCATGGCGAGGGCGATGAGGGCGTCGGGTGATGTGAAGCCAAACGCGATGCGGGTCATGAGACGGATCTTGGTGTTCATGGATTCGACGCGTCCGTTGGAGAGGCCGTGCTCGATGGATGCCAGGATCGCGGTGCGGTGTTTGACGATCGATTTCTGCAGTTTCACGAACGCGGGGATACGGCACCGCCGTGCCCAACCGACCCATTTGTTGAGGGCTTCGGTGGCTTCGACGAGGGGCAGTTTGAAGATCACGCGCAGG
>Ga0307486_1001720_pt1 | contig 16136 bp, 8 predicted proteins | sample CBIW02metaG_FD_203663 | JGI IMG/M metagenome (GOLD analysis project Ga0307486, IMG submission 203663) | Sea-ice brine microbial communities from Beaufort Sea near Barrow, Alaska, United States - CBIW 0.2 | ecosystem: Environmental > Aquatic > Marine > Coastal | place: USA: Alaska | collected... | reverse complement strand
CCAAACCAAGGTGGATTTTGATGTCGGGAAGGACTTATTTTCCACCGTTGCCTGATTTCGTGGAGTGAATACGGAGCCTGACAGACGTTTTTTGAGTAATCCGGAAAACTTTCGGATAGCAGTGTTAATTAGTAAGCAGTTTTTTTAAATATAACCAAAAATTGAAGGCACTATTTAAATAATTTGGCTTTTCTAATTCAAAACGAAGCTGTTTCGAATGTTGGAGCGTTTTAACTTAAAACAGCACAGGATAGACTACTCAAAAAACTATTTGTCTCTATACCTTTATTGAATATTTTCAAAAACGCTGATGCTTTTGAACTATATCGATATAGTAAAACTCATTTTTTGTTTGATAACCTTAATATGAACCAAACTTTTATTCTATGAAAACAAACAAAACACAGTACGTTTATTTATTCTTACTGTTGGGTACAATTTTTTCCTGGTCTTCTTACGCCCAAGAACAAATAACCGTAAAAGGGGTGGTTATCGCTTCAGATTCAAACACGCCGCTGCCCGGGGTCAACATTTTAGAAAAAGGGTCTTCCAACAACGGGACGGCCACAGATTTTAATGGAAACTATACCATAAATGTGGCTTCAGATGCTACCTTGGTCGTATCCTATGTTGGATTCAAAACACAGGAAATTCCGGTACAAGGAAAAGAAACCATAAATATAAGTCTCGACCCGAATAATCTGGAATTGTCACAAGTGGTTGTAATTGGCTATGGTACAGCACGAAGAAAAGACCTTGCAGGTGCCGTGAGCACGGTGGATGTAGAAAACTCTCCTATAGCAAATATACCTACGACGAATGTGTTACAAAATTTGCAAGGCAAAGTTGGAGGACTAAATATTGCTGCTCAAAACAGCCCCGGTTCCACCCCTGGAATCCTCGTGAGGGGGCAAAATTCAATAAATGGTTCCAACAGTCCCTTGATCGTGCTCGACGGGATAATTTTTACGGGGAGCCTAAGTGACATCAATCCTAATGATATAGCCAGATATGATATTTTAAAAGATGCTTCTGCCGCCGCTGCTTATGGATCCCGAGCGGCCAATGGGGTAATTGTAATTACCACAAAAAAAGGTAAATCCGGCAAGCCCGTCATCAATTTTCAGACTACCACGGGCTTTAATACGTGGCAGAATAAATTTGATATGATGGGATTGCAGGAGTATGAACGCAAATACGCCGTGCAAAATAATCAGGAAGTGGGTTCTATCGTTTTTGATGACGAAGCAAGAAATAAATTATTGGCGCAAAGGGTGAATACCAAATGGATGGATTTAATTTCCCGTAGCGGACTCGTTCAAAATAACCAAGTTTCTATATCCGGAAGTTCTGATAAAATAAATTACTACCTATCAGGGGGCTATAATAAAGAAGAAGGGGTAATTAAAGGGGATGATTTTGAAAGGATCTCCCTTACAGCAAAAATAAACACCCATATTACCGATTGGTTGGAAGTCGGAATTAATGGCATCTATAATAATAACGATAATTCTGGTATAGCCGCAAATATAGCAGACGCTTACAGAATGGCGCCCATAGGTTATCCTTATCGTTGGCAAAGCATGCCAAACGATGTAGCTTCTGCAACAGGCAAAAAGCTCGAACGTTGGCCAACAGGCTCCTCAATCCAAAATCCATTATGGGGAACCGAAGGTACCATCCAAGATATCAATAAGAACGATTTTTTTCGTTTTGCCGGGCATGCCGTGGTAAAAGCGCCATTTTTAGAAGGTCTGAGTTACCGTTTTAATTATTCCATTGATGCGCATTATTATAAACAGGATCGATTCAATTATGAAGATTACTATGTGAATGCTCAAGGACAAGGGAACTATATTGAACGCTATTCGCCCTCCTCTTTGCAAACGCATTTATCCCAGGCCAACGGTTCCAATTCGCGAACCAATGATTATAGTTATTTGATGGATCATATTTTGAACTTTAAACGAACGTTTGGCGATCATTATATTGATTTTACCTTGGTGGCTACCCGTGATTTCTCCCATTCAAAAACGGTGAGGGTCACCGGCAGTGATTTTTCCGCTAATGGAAATACGGAATTAGGGGTAAATGGCATTCATAAAGCTGCCGTTATAAAAAGTGATATCAATGTGGTTGAACGTTCTAATGTAGGGTATCTTGCCCGATTGAATTATTCTTTTAAAGACCGCTATCATCTAACAGCATCTATTCGTCGCGACGGGGCTTCGGTATTTGGGGATAAGAAAAAATATGGTGACTTCCCTTCGGTAGGAGTGGCGTGGACCGCTTCCGAAGAGGATTTTTTACGTGGCAATGAAACCTTAAGTTATTTAAAGTTGAAGGCCTCTTACGGTCAAAACGGAAACCAGGGAGTGGGGCCTTATGGAACTTTGGCACGCGTGGCCAGCGGAAATGATGGGGGCATTCGTTATGAATTTGGGGATAACCCTTCCCAAATACTTTATGGGGTGCAGCTCACCTCGCTCGCCAATCCTAATTTGGGCTGGGAGACCACGACCTCTTTCAACGGAGGTTTTGAATCCCGTTTTTTTAATGATCGAATTTCATTGGACTTTGATTTTTATTTTTCTAAAACCACCGACCAGATCTTTCAGCGCAGAATTCCTATTATGACAGGATTCTCTTCTATTTTGTCAAGTTTGGGACAAGTAGATAATAAAGGACTAGAGATTAACCTAACATCCAAAAACATAGAAACTGAAGATTTTAATTGGGAATCAAGCCTTATTTACTGGATAAACCGGAATAAGCTGGTGAGTTTGTATGGAGATGATCTTAACAATGATGGGGTAGAAGATGACGATCTGGCCAATAACCTTTTTATAGGAAAATCGTTAGGGGCTATTTATAGCTATAAATATGATGGCGTGGTACAGCAGGATGATACGGAGTATATTAAAAACGTAGGAGCCGTTCCTGGAGATCCAAAATTTGTTGATCTAAATGGAGATGGGGTGATAACAGCTGATGGTGACCGTGAAATTTTGGGGTATAGAAAACCAAATTTTAGAATGAGTCTTTCCAATACTGTGACTTATAAAGATTTTACCTTCTATATACAATTGCACGGTGTGTTCGGTGGCGGAAAAGATAACTACTTCTTGAGGGAAAATCCAAGGGGAAATTCTTTTTTTGATCGTTTTGACACCAACGAAATAAGTCACCCGTATTGGACCCCAGAAAATAAAAGCGAAAAATACCTGCGACCCGATTATAACGGCAATCGTTATTTAGGGTTGCAATCCAGAGGTTACCTGCGTATTCAAGACGTTTCTTTCTCTTACAATTTTCCACAAAAATTAACGGATAAAATAGGGGTGGGAGCGCTTAAATTATATACTAGCGTTAGCAACCCGTATACGTTTACAAACTGGTATGGAGGAGGGGATCCTGATCTGGGTATCAGGCCTGGTGATGGCACCTATCCCGTTCCCACAACATATTCAGTAGGGTTAAACCTCAGTCTTTAATTTAAAAAATCAACTATTATGAATTCTCGATATTTAAAATTTCTGTTTTTATTGATTTCAGTTACGCTATTAAGCTGTAGCGACGATAGTTTCTTGGAAGAGAAACCGGAGTCATTTTATACCTCTAACAATGTGTTTTCTTCTTCAAAACAGGTAAAGCAAGTGGTGTTAAGCCTGTATTCCGATCTCCGGAATTTTAGACTTACCAACCTTCAAATTAAAGGTGAGGGTACAGATTTTTTTGATCAGAACGAGAGTAGAATTGCGGGAGCTTTTGCGGATTATAACCAAATAAACACCCAAGATGGCAGGTTCTATACCGTTTATGCGTTTTATTATAAACTAATATCTACCGCAAATACAGCAATTGATGCGGCAGGGTTGGATAACATTACATGGGATTCTGAACAGGAACGTTTGTACGTTTTAGCACAGGCGCGTTTTTTCAGGGCATATGCACATGGAACACTGGCGGAATTATTTGGAGGGGTTCCCATTGTTACCAAATTGGCCGATGAGCCTCGTTTTGATTATAAAAGGGCTACCCAAGAAGAAACCTATCAATTCGTAATTGACGAACTGACAGCCATTTTAGACGATATGCCCGAAATTACCAATCAACCGGGAAGATTGGTTAAAGCGGCTGCACAACACTATTTAAGCGAATTTTACTTGGCCTTGGGAACCATTAGCAAAGACGATTCAGATTTTAAAAAATCTATAAAATATGCCAGCGATGTGATTGATGGTGGTAAATATTCTTTGATGACCGAACGCTTTGGAACGCGTGCCGATGAGCCAGGTAAAAACGTCTGGTGGGATTTGTTCCGTAAAGGCAATATAAATTATGCGGATGGAAATAAAGAAAGTATTTGGACTTTTCAAACTGATTTGGATGCCTATATTAAAGAGGATCACGAAGCATATCTAAATTATCCACGATATTATATGCCGGTGCTTAGGGCAATTCCCGGGGTTAATGGTATTGGAGCAGATGTTGGCGGTCGTGGAGTTGCTTGGGAATCTCCCACAACCTTGGTAAAAGACGCCATCTGGAAAGGAAATTTGGAAGAAAGCGATGAACGAAATGCAAGTTATAATATTCAGCGTACCTTTTATTATAACGATCCCGATAAAGCCAATTTTGGCGATCCGGTTCCTCAAGAGGTCGTCGATAAGGCAAATAAAGGCCAAGGTTGGATATTCCCTATTTTTTGGAAGCTAAGTACCGATCATTTAGAAGGATTGGATCAAGGACAAAATGGAAGCAACCTATTTCGGGATGACTACGCGATCCGGCTACCCGAAACCATCTTATTGCGTGCCGAGGCCTATTACAGAATGGGGAACAGTGCCAAAGCTGCACAAGACATTAACATGATCAGAAACCGGGTGAATGCCACGCCCATAAATGCCGATGCTGTGGATATCGATTTTATATTAGACGAGCGGGCAAGGGAATTATATGTGGAGGAAAACAGATGGAGCACCCTTTTAAGAATGGGTGGCACCGTAGCCGTGGATAGAATAAGAAAATATGCCCTCCACGATTTAACGCGGAAAACCCTAACCTTCGATTTTAATTTATGGCCGATCCCGCAAGACGTGATCGATCGAAATAAAGATGTGAAATTGGAACAAAATCCAGGCTGGAACTAAGGCATTGCATCTCACCCCGTAACAAAATCCTTTGGATTGATGCAGGGAGTTCCTTAGTAAGTTGTTGATTTTCAATATCAGGCTAAGATGCTGATTCATCCCGATTACGAGACAGGATAACTAGCCTTCTTTTATTACATGAAAAACGCAAAACGACTGTAATTGGAAAGTACATTCACATTTATTAAAAAATAAATTCCTTTACACATGTTAAAAAGTATTAAAATATTAAGTGCTATAGTGCTAACCCTCATGTATTTGTCTTGTGCGGACCATGGGTTAAAAAAAGTTCAAGAAAGTTCGATAGTTAGAGGTGAAATTAACAACCCCAATAATCCTCAAATTTTGTACTGGTTCATTACAGAGAGAACACTGAGCAAAAAACAATACCTCAAAGATATTGAATATATAGCCCAAAAAACCCCGTTCGATTTAGTGGTGCTTACACAGCGCAAGACAGCATCTTTTTACGATTATAAAAAAATGCACCCCATTTTTAAAGAGATTGTTGAAAAAGGGAAGGAGCTGGGGGTCAAAGTAGCGCTGCAACTATGGCCCAAAAATTTTGATGCCCCTCGGGATAAAGCTGAAGGTGTTATTGTAGAAAAAGAGATTCCAATTGATGGTAAACCAACAATAAGTTATACAGGAAAGAGCAAAAACGTAAGGTATGCTCATGACGTGCTCGTAGAATCTGCCAATAACAAAGGGAAGCATCTTGCGCCCCATCCTTTGTTTGCATCACCCCCATTGTATTCAAAACTTTATGGCGCCTATTTATTTAAGAAAACAGGCACTGGCGAATACGAACCCGGAAGTTTGATGTCTGTTCCTGAAAAATGGATCAATGCAACGGTGAAAAGTAAAGAAGCAGTTCATTTGCAATTTAAGATCCCGAAAAAATACCGGGACTATACGCTATATGTGACCACCGTACATTATCATCAATATGGAGATCTCTTTTCTGATTATTTCCCTAAACTTTTTGAGAAGACATTGGATGCATATAAAGGGATTGATTTTGCAGGGGGCGCCCTTGATGAATTCAAATACATGCCTGTCAGTATAATGAAAGAAGGGGAGATGTTCAGAGAACGTTGGTATTCAAAAGGGATGGCAAACTATACTTTAAAAACCACGGGAGAAAAACTGAAAGACATCCTGTTTCAGATGCGCTACAATCCAAAAGGGAATCCTGTGATTCGTGAGAAAGCCATCAATAAATACTTTGATATATTAAGGCAAGGGCCTCTTAAAGTCGAAAAAGCATTTTATGAACTGGTCAAGAAAAAATATGGAAATAAAGCCTTTGTAGGGGCACATGACACTTTTCATAATAATTTAGAAAAGGATGAAATATGGAGTACGGGAATTAACTGGTGGTCTATCCCAAGGGATTATGGACAAACCGATGAGACAACGATTTATCCAGTGCGCATGGGCGTGGCATGTGCAAATTCAAACCCTGTAATGTATAATATGTTTTACAGTAAAAATGCAGAGGACTATTATGACGAAGCCATATATGCGGCACGTTATAATGTGAGGATTCATTATCACGCATTCAACGATACCGGACGTTGGGGACTGGATTTTAAAAATAAATCATTCAATAAAGATATGAATAAGGTAGAGGATGCTATTGAATTACTCGATAATTTCAATCCCCCATACCCTAAAATGGATATTCTCATCGTTTTTGGCCTACCGGAACAACTTAACTGGTTTCCTGATTTTCAGCGTAGAGGATCGTATGATATACGAGAAGGGCTAAATGTTTTGGGAAAAGCACAACAGCTTTGGCAAGATGGCTATACATGTGCATTAGCACCAAGCTATGAAATCACGAATGGCAAGATTCACCTTAATGATAATAATAAAATAAGTTACGGAGGAAAAGAATTTAGCGCGCTGATTTATCTCGATCCAAAATATTTGAAAGAAGATAATCTTGAATTCTTAGAGAAGTATGTAAATAACGGTGGAAAATTGATGATCGAAGGTAACGCAACGACAGCATTTAATGGAAGTTCTATAAAAGACCGCTTTACTGCCATGGAACAAAAAGCTACCGTAAAAGCATTTGATCCAAAGCAAATGAACGCGTTGGGTGTTACCAAAAATGATTTAAAAAATGGAATGCGCTATGAAGATGGCTCTGTGATATTAACCGACAAAAATTCTATTCTGAAACAACAACCAATTACATTTTCTTTTGCTATTGGAAAAAATAATTACAAGGCAGTTTGCGATGGCTTTTTAGCTTTAAAGACCGATGAAAAAGGGAATATAGATAAAGTTGCAGCAAACAATTTACAATTCATATCTAAAAATGGAAGTAATATTATCAGATTAGATAAAGCTTCAAACATATATTATAATAAAAGTAAGCAAAGATTAAAGATTGAAGATACCGATAAAAGTAGTAAGGTTTTTTTGAAATTTAATTATTAAGGATTTCGTGAGTCTGAAAATGATCGAGGATAAGTTTAAAGGACTTCTTTGTGTATAAATGATTGGATAGGACTGGACTTTCTATACTAAAATGAACCTAAGAGCTTGTTTAAACTGACTCTTTTCTGATTTATAATGTTTTGTGAACCTGGGCAGCGTCTAAAAATTGTTGAATATCCCCATATTTAACAATTTTAATACTTAGCCAGAACCACAAACTCTTAGAAATCAGTTTGAATTGACTTTAATAAGCTCTAAAAATTTAAAACCATAATGAAGAAACGCATAATTTCCTGTTTATTCTTACTATCCCCACTCTTGACATCAGTTTACGGCCAAAACCTGGATTACAGCTTAAAACCGGTGAAAGACATTTCCTATAACCAACTAAAAAAAGGCTTTGAAAACCCACCAAACGAAGCTAAGGTCAGGGCTTATTGGTGGTGGTTGAACGGTATGGCCACCAAAGCCTCCATCACTCGGGACCTGAGTGAGATGGAGGCCAAAGGCTATGGGGGTGCGATTATCATGGACGCAGGTTCTTCGAACTATGCCATTGCTTCAAAAACCCCGCATGGCCCCGATTTTGCAAGTCCGCAGTGGCGCGACCTATTAGCGCATACTGTTAAAGTAGCTGATTCACTTGGACTTGAGATAAGCCTCAACATCCAAAGCGGATGGAATCCCGGCGGTCCATCGGTAAAGCCGAAAGATGCTTTAAAGAAGATCGTTTTCAAAGATACAATGGTGGAAGGGCCAAAAACGATACACGTGGCTTTGCCCCATCCAGAAACCGGACTTTACTATAAAGATATTTTAGTACAAGCTTATCCCGAATCAAAGGAAGATCACAATACGATAAGTAATTGGGGGGTTAAAAGTATGAACGGCAGTTTCGGGATGGGCGGTATATTTCCGTTATATAAATTGCAAGAAAGTTCAAGTTTGGGTAAATCGGGTATTCCTGTAGCCGAAGTCAAGGATATCTCAAAGTTTTACAAAAATGATACCCTTTCTTGGAAAGTACCGCCGGGAAAATGGCATATAGCAAGGTATGGCATGACCACGACCGGCGCTAAGGTATCAACGGGATCAGATGGCTGGTCAGGGCTGTCCTATGACCATCTTAACAAAGCAGCCTTTAAAAAATATTTTGACAAGGTAGTTCAACCCCTTATAAATACTGCCAAGGATGCAGGAAACAGTTTGAAATTCTTACATACCGATAGTTGGGAAATGGGTGCCGTAAACTGGACAGCTAATTTCAGGAAAGATTTTAAAAAACTTCGCGGCTATGATTTAGAACCCTATTTGCCAGTTTTACAAAATAAAATCGTACAAAATCTACAGATTTCAGATCGTTTTTTAAACGATTTCCGCCGAACCATAGGTGATTTGGTTTACAAAAACCAATATGCCTATTTCGCAAAACTTGCACATAAGAATAACCTATACATCCACCCAGAATCTGGCGGCCCCCATTCTGCTCCCGTCGATGCACTTGAAATTATGGGGAACAATGATATTCCCATGGGAGAATATTGGGCAAGGGCCAATACCCATCGCGTAAAAGAGTCGGCGCGCCTTTCCGTAAAACAAGGGGCTTCCGCAGCGCATATTTATGGGAAGCGCTTTATGTTTGCTGAAGGGCCTACCAGCATTGGACCACAATGGGAACGCTCCCCAAACGACTTAAAAGGGGTTTTAGATAGGGTAATGTGTGCTGGGGTAAACCGGTTTGCGTGGCATACCTTTACTTCATCTCCAAAAAAGTTTGGTGTGCCCGGCAATGAATATTTTGCAGGGACTCATTTAAACCCCAACACCACGTGGTGGGACGAAGCGGGAACCTTTATCAATTATCTTAATCGCAGTTCTTATTTATTAAGCTTAGGATTATTCCAGGCTGATGTTTTGTACTACTATGGAGATGATGTCCCGAATTTTGTATTTCTTAAAAACGAAATGAAAAAGTTGGAGTATGGGTATGATTGGGATAAGTGCAATACCCAAGTATTACTTCAACGAGCGAGCGTTACAGATCATAAATTAACACTTCCAGACGGGATGCAATATTCAGTATTGGTGCTGCCCGATAAAGAGTCGATACGGCTCAAGGTACTCAAAAAAATAGAAAAACTGGTTCGCGCTGGGCTGACCGTAATAGGTCCAAAACCCAAAAGGGCAAAAGGATTAAATAATTATCCAGAATCCGATAAAGAAGTAACCAAAATTGCTGATCGCCTATGGGGTGAAATCGAGGAAAATGAGAGCGGGGAACATCAAGTAGGATTAGGTAAAGTGGTGTACGGAAAATCGGTAAATAAAGTACTTCAAGAAATGGGGAGACTTCCCGATTTTGGTTTTAAAAGTGCGCAACCCAATGCACAACTTGATTATATTCACCGAAAAACCGATAGTGCCGATATTTATTTTGTGGTAAACCGCCTAAGTCGTAAGGGGATTTTTGACTTTGAGTATCGCTATGATCCTACATTGCCAGATCGTTACGATCAGGTAGATCTCGAATTTCGTGTAAAAAATGGAATACCAGAAATTTGGGACCCGCTCAAAGGAACTATTCGCCAACCTTTACTTTACCGGCATGAAGATGGAAAAACCATTGTATCCATGCATCTTGAGCCGGAAGGTTCTGCTTTTGTGGTTTTTAATAAAAATGACAATAAAACTTCGGTGACCGGATTAGAAAAAGATGGCGTTTCCGTGTTCCCCGTAACGAAAAATTCGAAAGCAGGGAACTATCCATTGGTAAAAATGCAGGAAGAAAATTCAGATTTGAAAACAGAATGGTTTGGGCCGGGAAAATACACCTTGAAAATGAGTAATGGAGAATCCAAGTCTGTACAAATAAAACCATTCGATACGATTGTTCCCATTTCAAAAACATGGAAGGTGACTTTTGATCCCATGGGCGGCGAACCCATTCAGCGAAAGCTAAAAAAATTGATTTCGTGGACGGATTTCCCGAATCCCGAAATTAAATATTATTCAGGTAAAGCTACTTACACGACAAGTTTTAAGCTTTCCCGTAAAAAAATTAAAAATTACGGTTTATACCTAGATTTAGGGAATATGCAGGATGTCGCAGTAGTCTATGTAAATGGAAAAAAAGTAAGAACGGTTTGGAAAGCCCCTTATCGGATCAATGTTACAAATTACGTAGATTCAGGAGACAATACCTTAAAAATAGAAGTTATCAACCTTTGGCCAAATAGGCTTATAGGAGACGGAAAATTACCTAAGGAAAAGCGGCATACGCAAACCAATATAAATAAATTCGATCAGCCTGGGGCAGAAAAATATTTAAGGATATCGGGACTTTTAGGCCCGGTTACTATTCGATTAGCAAAAAAAGAAACCTTATGACCCCTCCATTGAAAATAGGTCTTTTTGCCATCGGTCTCGACAGTTATTGGGACCAGTTTGATGGTTTAAAAGAACGCCTGGAAAATTATGTTTTCAAGGTTGAAAGTAAACTTAAAGAAAAAAGCACACAGGTTGTCAATCTGGGATTAATAGACAACAGTACTGCTGCTTTTGAAGCAGGTATTAAATTTAAAGAAGAAGCGGTAGATGTATTGTTCTTGTATGTGCCCACGTATGCTTTATCTTCTACGGTGGTGCCGGTCGTTCAGAAGGCAAAAGTGCCCGTGATCATCTTAAATCTTGCGCCAGAACCTGCTATAAACTATCGAGAATTTAATCAGCTAAAAGATCGGACAAAGATGACCGGGGAATGGCTTGCCTATTGTTCGGCCTGTCCCGTTCCTGAAATAGCCAATGTTTTTAAGAGGATTGGTATTCAGTTTTATGAGGTAACGGGCGTTTTGGAGGGAGATGAACAAACGTGGAATGACGTTAAAGAATGGTTGGAAGCCGCTAAAGTCGCCCATATAATGTCCTATAACAGATTAGGGTGCATGGGGCATTATTACAGTGGTATGCTCGATATTTATTCAGATATCACCAGTCATTATGCAAGCTTTGGAGGACATGTCGAAATGATAGAAGTCGATGAGCTCAGCGAACTTCGTGAACAGGTATCGGAAGAAGCAATAACCGAGAAATTGACTTCTTTTTCCAAGGTTTTCGATATCCGTAAGGATTGTTCAGAAACAGAATTAAAGCGTGCGGCAGTCACATCGGTCGCTTTGGATAAACTGGTTGAAAAATACGATTTGGGGTCGATGGCATATTATTACAAGGGTGCAGATAAGTCTGAAAATAGGGACAGCATCAGTTCGATAATTTTGGGAGCTTCATTATTGACAGCCCGGGGAGTTCCTGTTGCTGGAGAATATGAAATAAAGAATGCCCAAGCCATGAAGATCATGGATTCTTTTGGGGCTGGGGGATCCTTTACAGAATATTATGCCATGGATTATAAAGATGACGTTGTGCTAATGGGCCACGATGGGCCAGGACATATTGCCATTGCAGAAGGCAAGATACGGGTAAGACCGCTTGAAGTTTATCACGGCAAGGTAGGGAAAGGTCTTTCGATAGAAATGGCTGTAAAAAATGGCCCTGTCACTTTACTTTCTGCGGTAGATAATGGAGCAGGAAAGCTTCTATTTTTAGTGGCCCAAGCCGAGTCCGTTCCTGGACCTATCTTGGAAATAGGAAATACCAATAGCCGCTATAAATTTCCCATAGGTGCACGTGCTTTTGTAAACCAATGGAATAGCCATGGCCCCGCCCATCATTGCGCCATAGGTACCGGTCATATTGCTTCTAAAATTAAAAAATTGGGCGCACTACTTGGGTTAGAGGTAGTGCAGGTTTGTTAATCACACCATAAAAAACAAATGCAGGTACTGTTAGGAATTCTTTTTCATTTGACCGGAGGCGTAGCGGCAGGTAGTTTTTATGTGCCCTATAAAAAGGTGCGCGGATGGAGTTGGGAGAGTTATTGGATCGTTGGCGGGCTTTTTTCATGGTTGATCGTACCGCCCATTATTGCTTGGCTGACCCTGCCCGGTTTTCCGGAAATAATTGCGAAGGCTCCTATCACTACAATAAGTTTTACTATTCTGTTTGGACTTTTATGGGGCATTGGAGGCCTGACCTACGGCTTGGGGATCAGGTTTTTGGGAATGTCCTTGGGCAATTCCGTAATATTGGGGTTCAGTGCCGCATTCGGTGCCATTGTACCGGCCGTTTACTACGATATGTTCCCCTCAACGGGGAAAATCACCTTTACTGAAATGATAACCCATTCTTGGGGCAGGGTAATCCTGGTCGGCATTCTTGTATGCCTCCTGGGTATCGGAATTTGTGGCTGGGCGGGAATGATGAAGGAAAAGCAGCTCGGCCCCAAAGTGAAAAACAAAAACAATACGGAGTTTGACCTAAAGAAGGGATTGGTCGTTGCCATATGCTCAGGTATCTTGAGCGCCTGTTTTAATTTTGGGATAGAGGCAGGGAAATCCATGGCCGAAGCGGCTGTAGCCATGGGCTTCAATCCATTGTATCAAAATAACGTCACCTTTGTAATACTGCTTTGGGGAGGTCTAGCCACCAATCTATTTTGGTGTGTGTTCCTGAACATCAAGAATCATACTTTTGCCGACTACACAAAAAAAAGCGTCCCCCTTATTAAAAACTATCTCTTTTGTGCTTTGGCGGGAACGATCTGGTTTATGCAATTCTTCTTTTATGGAATGGGAGAAAGCAAACTGGGCAATGGTGCCAGTAGTTGGGTTTTGCACATGATCGCCATTATTTTAGTGGGAAATATTTGGGGCTTGGTCTTGAAAGAATGGAAAGGCGTCAATAAAAAAACCAAGTACACCATAGGAACGGGGATTGCGGTAATCTTGTGTGCTGTAGCTATTTTAGGCTATGGAAATTATTTGGCATAGCTTCAATTGTACCACTCTGAATTTAAAATTGAGGTGTAAATCGAATTAATTTTTGATTAGTTGAAACTAAAAATATACACATTCAGAGGTATAACTGCGATTCTACCTGATAGCAGACTTGTTTACTCCCTTTAATTGAGCAAAAGAGAGACGAATGATAGGTGAGGTTTTATAAGATAATTGTCAATTTATAACGAAACTAAAAAGAAAAGATGATATTCTTAGAAATGGGAATTAAGCATATTTTTAATAAAAAGTAACAGTAGGTAATAGTGAAAATTTAGTGCATATCCGCTTTCTATCCTAAATTAAAAAATTCAGGTACAAAAGCCGAATAAGTCTTTTCCCCAACCCTAAAGGGTGGACTTATTCTGTGAAATTGTTCAATGAGAGGTAATTTTCGCTCCCTTTAGGGACGGGGCAACGAAAATTCCGCGGTGTTTTTTCTTTAGGACACTTTGCGGTTATGTAAAAATTTAATAACCCGAATAATTATTCATTAAATTTAATATTATGAAAACAAAAGTGTCAAAAGACCAAGTGAAATCCTTTCAAAAAGATGGTTTTCTAGTTATAGAAGATTTTTTGGACCAAGAAGAACTTGAACATTGGAGAACAAGTGTGAAAGAAGCACTGGAGGAGAGAGATGGTCTAAAAATACCAGGAAAAAAAGGCAGTTTGGACGAAGATGACGGCATTAATGAGGATACGGACTATTACAATAAAGTTTTTGATCAATCTGTAAATCTTTGGCAGACGAGCGAAAAAATGAAAAAAATAATGTTTGATAGCAACATTGGTAAAATGGTTAGTGATTTGTCTGGAGCAGATGGTGTCAGGATTTGGCACGATCAGGCATTGGTAAAGCGTCCTTGGGCAAATCCAACGGCTTGGCATTTGGACACGCCTTATTGGTCATTTACAGACAGAAGGGCCTTGTCTATCTGGGTTGCATTGGATGATGCTACTTTAGAGAATGGATGTTTGTTTTTTATTCCAGGAACTCATAAGAAAACTACTTTTAAAAATCCAGGAATAGGTAAAAACATGGACGCTATCTTTGATTTTTATCCGCAATTCAAAACTTTTAAATCAATACCTGCAGTAATGAAAGCTGGTAGTTGCTCTTTTCATAATGGTCTTACCATACACGGGGCCTGTGCAAACATGACACCGGGCTACAGAAGGGCTATGACCTGCGCTTATATGCCTGACGGAAATGTTTATAATGGGCAACCTAATGTTTTACCTGAAAGCTATTTACAAAAATTGAACGAAGGGGATTTATTAAAAAATGATGATCAAAATCCACTTATTTTTAAAAAAGAAGTTTAAATGTTCAGGGTTAAATTTTATTGTCCAAGGTGGGGTTCAGAAACATTAAGTTGGGATAGCTTTTTATCCAAAGCCATTTCTAGTGGTTATGATGGGGTAGAGGTTTATCCATTACAAACACCGCAAGAAAAACCCGAAATGTTGGAAGCATTGGAAAAAACAGGCTTGGAATATTCCCTTCTTCATTCCGAAATGACAGAAGGAGCGGATTTTGAAGCTTATTGTAAAGCGCTTGAAAGGAATTTATATGAGTTGGGCACCTATAAAACAAAAAACTTAAAGCCCGAGTTTATTACTTCGCAAACTGGAAGAGAGTATTATTCGAAGCAGCAAATGAAAAAATGTTTTGCAATTTGTGATCGGATTAGCAAAGAAATTAAGATACCTATTTTTCAAGAAACACATCGAAATAAATGGTCTTATGCAGCACATATTGTTAAAGACTATTTAAAAGATAATGATTTTGATTCTCTTAAATTAACCTTGGATATTTCTCATTGGTTCTGTGTTTCAGAAAGTTATATTGAAGATCAACAGGAAGCAATTGATCTGGCAATTGAACATACTAAACATATTCATGCAAGAATTGGAAATCTTGAAACACCACAAGTTACCGATCCGAGAGCTATTGAAAACGCGGAAGCTTTAAAATATCACTTTAAATGTTGGGACAAATGGATCAATTACTTAAAATCCAAAGGATCTGATAGCTGTACGATTACGCCAGAATTTGGTCCATACCCATATATGCCCTATAAAATTGACACAAAAAAACCTATAGCTGATCAATGGGAGATAAATTGTTGGATAAAAAATATATTAACGCTTAAGTATTTATGAAAAAGTAAGTTAGCCATATTGGGGTAATAGGGTTTAATTTGTTTATGAAGTTTTTCTTTTACGAACAGGAAAAAACAAATTGCATAATGACACGAGCAGATGGGTTTTCATATATGTGCATAATTTCCGCATGAAATATTTGGAGCCTGGTTTTGAAAAATTGTAAAAGGGTCGATAAAAAATAAGTGCGCAGTTGGAACGGGAATTGCCTTTATCGTGCTCAGCAGTTATTTTAGATATTGAAATTATTTAGAATAATTTAAAGAAATGGTAAAAAACAGGTACGACATAAAACAAAAATATTCGCAAATTAATTTATTAAAAACGAGACGCTATATTAACTGCTGAGTTCAACCCATAAGTGCAACACATTTTTCTTTTAGGACCTCAATGGGGTTATTGTAATTGAACTTTCTAATCGGTCTGTAATTTAGCAATCTTTCCACTTCTTTTATCCGTTTGACCGGAA
>Ga0307486_1001719_pt1 | contig 16138 bp, 10 predicted proteins | sample CBIW02metaG_FD_203663 | JGI IMG/M metagenome (GOLD analysis project Ga0307486, IMG submission 203663) | Sea-ice brine microbial communities from Beaufort Sea near Barrow, Alaska, United States - CBIW 0.2 | ecosystem: Environmental > Aquatic > Marine > Coastal | place: USA: Alaska | collected... | reverse complement strand
TAAATTACAATATATCAATGACTTACTTAATCACGATCTTGGCGTGCTGGATTCTTTTGCGGAAGCCAGGGAATCCACTTTGCGGAAGCCACCTTGGCCGGAATCCAGCCAGCGGAAGCCACCCTTTTCGATCCGTTATGGATTGGCCAATGCTACGCCTGCGCACGGACGTCAGCTACCGTTCAGATCCGCCATGCTTGCGCCCCTGCTTCGAACACCAGTTCAGGCAAGACCACCTCCCACTCGTCGCGGCGGAGCAGGTGGTTATACTCTTCGTCCCCATCCTCGCGCCGCCAGTTCAGGATGGCCGCGACCTCACCTCGCAGGAAAGTGGTGCCTTCAGGTGGGGCAAAGGCGCGGGACAGGCGGGCAAGGGTTTGGCCTTGGGCGTTGTCGATCCGCCAGCGGTCGCCATCGCGGATAAGTTGAACCGGGTCGCCCGGGCTGGCGGCGGTGATGGCGGCCAGCGACGGGTCGCCCGGCCGCAGGCGTCCGGCAAAGGATAGGTCCACCAGCTTTGGGTCCGGCGGCACATAGCGCAGGCGGGCGCGCGGCAGGGCGGCGGCGTCAGAGGTGACGCGGCGGGAAAGGACAGCGTCACCGGGCTGCACGAAGGCGTGCGGTCCGTCGGTCAGCACGGTCAGCGTGGACCGCGCCCGCGTCATCGCGACATAGAACAGGCGGCGTGGGGCGTCGGCATCCTCGCCGCGTGAGGGGCGGTCCCAGCCGCCGTTCAGGATCGCGACATGGTCGAACTCCAACCCCTTGGCACGGTGGGCGGTCATGAGAAGCAGCCCGCGCTGTTCGCCCCGCACGTCCCGCGCCCATTCGCCGAACCATTGGATGATATCTGGCACCGGGGCGGCCTTTTCCACCAATTCACGCGCCAAAGTGCCAATGCCCTCGCCGATCAGGTCGGTCCAGCGTGACTGCGGTTGGGCGTTCAGGATGGCGACCAGATCGGGAATCGTTAGCAGCTGGGTCCGATCAGCCAGCAGGGCACGAATGAAGCCCTGCATTTCGCGAAGGCGCCAGAGGCTGGGCATGGTTTCGTTGGCCATGTCGATGGGAGTACCTTGGGCCTCGGCATAGGCTCTAACGGGTTCCAGCCGCCGCCAGTCGCGGGCGATCACGGCGCATCGGCGCCAGGACCAATCCGGGTCCAGCCTGGACAGGCGTACCAGTTCGTCCAGCGCAGCTACCGCCTGCGCGGCATCGCCCCCCGCATCCAGCAGGGTAACGCGCCCCCGCGCCACCGGGTCCAGCGCCGCCCAATCTCCCCCCTGCATCTCCTTGGCACGGGCGCGGTTCACGGTGATGTCATGGCCTGCCTTCATGCGCCGGGCGGCGGGTGCGATCACCGCATTGGCCGCCGCGATGATCTGGGCGGAAGAGCGGTAGTTTTCCGTCAGCCAGACCGGTTTGGCGGCATAGTCGGCCTCAAAGCGGCGAATGAAGTCGATGCTGGCCCCGGCGAAGGCGTAGATGTTCTGGTCATCGTCGCCCACGGCAAACAGGCTGATGCGCAGGTCATCCTCCAGCGACCGCCCCGCCACGGCGCCGATCAGGGCGTATTCCTCGGGGCCGATGTCTTGGTATTCGTCGACCAGCAGCCAGAGATATCCTTGAATCAGCGTCTCGCGCAGGGCCTCGGCCTCGGGTTTGGTCAGACCATCGCCACGCAATAAGGCAACAGCCTGCATGACGATGCCGTCAAAATCGCGCGGGCCCTCGTGATCGCCTGCAAAGCTCGCCCCCATCAGCCGCATCGCCAGCGCGTGGCAGGTCGACACCGTCACTCCCGCCGCGTCATCCCCGATCAGGCGGCGCAGGCGTTCGCGGATCTCGGCTGCGGCATGGCGGTTGTAGGTCAGTACCAGAATGCCGCGCGGGTCCTCGCGTTTCACGCGGATCAGGTAGGCGATCCGGTGCACCAACACTCGCGTCTTGCCAGATCCCGGCCCGGCCAGCACCAGCACGTTGGTCTGTTCGCGGTCATCGCGTACGATCTCGGCCTGAACCGGGTTGTCCAGCGCATCCACAATTGTCCGCCATGAGGTGCCGGTGGTCTGCCGCCGGATTTCCGTGCCACGGCCCGGCAGCCATCGGCGCAGAAAAGCGTCGCGGTCCAGCACGAAGTAATCCTCGGAAAGTCGCTGCGCCTGATTCATCGCCTCCAGCCCCTTTTCGGCATAGGCGGCCATCACATGGGTCTGGATCGTTGTCTCGCCGTAATGCTCTTCGAGGGGTGCGAAGTGCTGAACGGTAAAGGTTCCGCCCTTCGGGTTCAGATGCACCGTGATCGCCGGTCGAAACACCGTCAAGCCCCGGCCCAAGGTGGCAACCTGCTGTTCGTGCAGCCACAGCAGCGCGCGGTCCATCAAGCGGGTCATGTCCTTGACCTCCGCCCGCAACAGCGCGTCACCGTTCAGCGCATCCAGCATTGCGCCGAGGGTGGTTTCGACCTGAATGTCTTTGCCGCGCGTGCCTTTGGCCACCTTGCCCGTCAGATGGGCCAAGAGCGCCACCGCCCCCTGCCGCCGCAGTTCAGCAGTCCGGGCGACCACAGGCCATGACCGTTCGAGCCGCACGAAGATCGTGTTCCGGCTGACCTTGCGCAGGGTCAGGTTGCCCCTGCCGCCATCCTGATCACGCCCGTCCTGCGCCATCCCGCGCAGAATGGTTTCCACCAGATCGGGGCGCACCTGCGCATGGCCCTTGTCGCGCAAGGCCTGACAAGTCTCGGTCAGATTCAAAGGTTGCGCCTCGGACCCTTCGGCATCCGGCACGGCCTCTTGCATCATGGCTATAAGGTCAGCCTCCATCCGGACCGCATGATCCAGACGGCGGGCCGAGGCATCCTCGACCCCAAGATGAACATAGACCGTGATGCCCGTGTCGTTGCTGGCGATCCCCAGAACCTCAAGATCGGCAAAGGCCCGGTGCAACTCGCGCCCTGACAAGCCGCAGGCTCCGGTCAAGTCATCCGTCGAAACTCCCGCATCGACCGGCGCGTTCATCACATGGCGCACAAGGTCCATCAGTTGGGTGCGCCGAACCCCGGTGATCTGCGCCTTTTCCAGGATCGCCGCCGCCTCATCAACCGACCTGATGCGCAGGGATGACGGAAACACCTGCACCCGGTTTTCCTCGCGGCTGAGCAGCGTCGCCTCCTCCAGCCATGCCACGGCGGTTTTCACGCGGGTGTCGTCGGTGGTCTTGTCGCGCTCGAACTCCTGATCCTTCTCCTCGCGCACGATCTCGCCCGGGGTGGCCACCACCTCGCCAGATTTGTGCTTCTCCATCCGCCGCAGCGCCTTCAGGATCGCACCGATCTCATGCCTTGCCAGACGTGACCGGGCCGAGAGCGAGAATTGCCGCTCCACATCCTCGGGGCTGAACAGCAGCACACAACTGGCGGGCGCGCGATCCCGCCCCGCACGACCTGCCTCTTGCAGGTAATTCTCGAGCGACCCCGGAATATCGCCATGCACGACCAGCCGGATATCGGGCTTGTCGATGCCCATGCCAAACGCATTGGTCGCGGCGATCACCCGCAACTGGCCGGTGCGAAACGCCTCTTGCACATCGCGCTTGCGGTCGGGCGGCAGCCCGGCATGGAAGAAATCCGCCGCCAGCCCCTGCCCCTTCAGGAACTCGGCCACCTTTTCCGTGGCCGACCGCGTGGCGCAGTAGACCACAGCACCGGATGCGCCTTCGGGCGGCAGATTGGCCTCGATTGCAGACAGAATGTCGGTCAGCTTGGTCGCCTTTTGCGTAGGCAGCACGGCAAAGGACAGGTTTGTTCGAACCGCCCCGCCATCCAGCAGCGTCAGGTCCACCCCGAGGCGGGTCTGGAAATGGTCGCGGATATCGCGCACCACCTCGGGCTTGGCCGTAGCGGTCAGGCACAGCACCGGCGCTGGGCTATCGCCTGAGAACTCCTTGATGAAGCGGCTGACATAACGGTAATCGGGCCGGAAATCGTGACCCCATTTGCTGACGCAATGCGCCTCGTCCAGCACCCACAGCCCGACTTCGCGCTGTTGCAGGACGGTGCGAATGGACGGTGAGCGCAGCTGCTCGGGCGAGATCAGCAGCATCGCCGCATCCCCCATCCGAACCTTTTCCAGCGCGTCATGCCGCTCGGGCAGCGACAGCATGCCGTTCACAGTGACCGCGCTGGATATCCCCGCCCGCGCCAGCCCCTGCACCTGATCGGCCATCAGCGCGACCAGCGGCGAGATCACCACTGTCAGCGCCCCGGTCTTGTCGAACCGCGACAGCGCCGGGATCTGGTAGCAGACCGATTTACCTGTGCCGGTGGGCAGGATGCCCAGCACCGATTTGCCCGCCATCGCCTCGGCCACGATCCGCTCCTGCAAGGGGCGGCCCATGTCATCAACCGGCTGCGGGCGGAAGGATGGAAAGCCGAACCAGCGTTCCAGCGCGGCGTTGGGGTTGTTCTTTTCCGCGCACCAAGCACAACCCGGATCGCCGCAGTTGGTGTCGCGCAGATGCCGCACGATCCGCCCCGCTTGCGGAAACTGCAACCGGACCCAAGGCGGCATGACCGAGTCTCCGCCCGCGACCGAAATCCATGACAGCGCATAGGCCATCGGCCAGCCATTGCGCGGGTCAGACAGGCGGCCCAGCGTCTGCTCCAGCCGATGATCGCAGGCGCGGCCGTCCAGCAAGCGACGGATGGCGGCATGGGCTGCGGCCTCACCGGGTGCCGGACCGCGTAGGAACCGAAACAGCGCATCGAACCCGGCCGAGGCTTCGCCCCGCGTCGTCAGATGGTGATAGGCCAGCAATGCATCTGGCGCCTCTTGCCCCAACCGGGTGAAGGCCGAGATCTGATCCGCCAGCACCTGAAGCGCCAGCCGCGCGTCCTGTTCGGGGTCATTCACATGCCCGACCTGCAGCCGCCCATCTTGATAGTGTTTGACCAGATGGTGGTAAGGATTGCGCGGAAAGGCCAAGGGGTTCAGCCACAGCGTATCTATCGGGGCCGCCCCCAACCCCGCCAGCCGCGCCCGGTTGGCCACCAGATGCGGCAGGTCATGGCGAAGGATATTGTGGCCAACCAGATGCGCCGCCCCATCGCAGAGCGCCTCCAGCCGATCCAGCGCAGGGTCCAGCACAGATCCTTTGTGAACCAGCGCCGCCTCACCCCACACCGCCGCAAAGGCAAAGATCCGCGCAGACTTCGGATCGACCTCCAGATCAATCGAAACGCAAGCTGCAAGGAAAGGGGCGGGGTCAAAGGTCAAACGTCGAGCATCCGAATTCCAAAGGCCAACAAGGGCTTCCGAGCTATTGATAACCTTGTCACCGGGATTCGAAAGCCTCAGATTTCAGCCGCGAGTTGCTTTTCGGATCTGGCAGGTGCTTCCTGCCGCCCTGCCGCAATGCGACCACTTCGAACTGCAGACTGCTTTTCCAGGGTGTGTTTGCAAGCATGACCCACCGTCCGCGTCGCAGGCTGGATCGCCAAACACTAGGCTGGTTGGCCGATGCGATACACCCTGCTCCGAGCATCTTCTTTTGCAGAAACCACCGCCAGCCCGAGTTTCTTGCCCAGCGCGCCCGACATCGCACCACGGGCGCTATGAGCCTGCCACCCCGTCGCGGCGATAATCTCCGGCATCGTGGCTCCTTCGGCCCGCCGCAACATGGTGATCAGCAGCGCCTGCTTTGTTCCTGTGCGCAGTGTAGGGTGTTTCACCTCGGGTTTGGCATTGGCAACGCCACAGTTCGCCGCGCTTGTCTTTACCACCACCGGTTCGATCCCGATGGCGAGCAATCCTGCCTCCGTAACCACCAGCGTGGTACCGTGCCCGTCGCCCGTTTCGCGCCAGAGCGGCTCATTCCGGCGCACATTGGCGTCGACCTCCTGCAGCCAGCCGTGTTCAATCATCTTCGTGACAGCCATCTTCGCCGCCGCACCGGCCAGCCCCTTGGGCAATGGCAGGGCGATTTTGTTGAGGCGCTGCGCCCCTGCGCTGAGGATGATGGTCTGGGTTTCGGTTAGCTTGGTCATGGCGGGGTTCATCTATCTGTCGTGCGTTGCAAGGAAGGCAGCGATGCGCGACATCTGATCGTTGTGACCGTCGGGATCCGTCCCGATGATCACGTAGTCATCGTCATCGCGTTCGCGACTGGCGATCTCGCGCAACAGGGCGATGGCGTGGTCGCAGGCGGTGAGGCGTGCGGCCTCCCACATAGCGGTGATCGCGTCCTGTTCGATCTGGTGGCGCTGGGCGGGATCAATCGGCATGTTCGCCCTCCTTGAAGGCACTGTCGGTGATCTGGCGCAGCAGACTGGCGTAGTGGTTCAGGGAGCCAACATGGCCCCAGTTGATCTCGTCGGGGTGGGTCTCGAAATGATCGTCACTAAGCGCCTTCAGGCGCTCTAGCATCGCGTCGATCTGAAACTTGGTGGTCATGAAGGCGTCGAGGGCTTTGTCATTCTGCGTCACGCGGCGGGTAGTCATGGAATTTCTCCGTGGGTGAGTTGCATAACCTTCGTTCAAACATCATCGCTCTGTGGCGCCTGTGATTGTAGTTAAATTTAAGCAATATCAGTGATTTGTGATGACCCCGCTCAAATCGACCTCATCTCGATTAGCGCGAGGCTGGTCGTGCTTGGTTGGGCGTTGCAGAGTTCGATCTTCAGGTGGGACATGACACCAGAAGCTTCTGACGGACCCTCGCTTTCTTGCGATGCATGCTCGACAACATCGCGTCCGGCCTGTGCCGAGATCGGCCACTACCTCGGTCATGGCTCAATGTTCATTGCACTCGACCGTTCAACCAGTGCATGCCACGCATATCCCAGATCTAGTATCACGACGCATGATCAGGTTTGGGGCATGGCGCATTTCGGGCCTCCACCTCACCGATCACAAGTACAGTCACTGCCATGAAGCCATGCCGCCACCATCTCCCGTGTTTGCGCAACGGAGGTCTCGGTCCGCAGGGCGCACTCCCAGACAGTTCCGACTCGCCAGCCCGCCTCCCGAAGAGCGGACTGAACTGCTACATCCCTCATCACATTTGCATCGAACTTGGCCCCCCAGAACTCGGGGCGCGTTGCCGGAACCGTGGCGTAGCGGCAGCCTGCGTGGCGATGCCAGAAGCAACCATGCACGAAGATGACGGCATGGTACTTCGGCATCACGATGTCCGGCTTGCCAGGAACGCCCTTTGCGTGCAGCCGATACCGCAAGCCAAGCGCATGCAAGGAATAACGCAGCGCCAGTTCGGGCTTCGTGTTCTTTCCACGGATCCCGGACATCATGCGGGAGCGGGTCTGACTGTCAACGATGTCTGTCATTTGCCTCCTGGCTTCATCTGTCGGACCTGGTATACAGCCAATGATCTGAATTCGAGAGGACACTGATTTGCCAGCCACTTTCGGCATTGTCGATCTGTTTGCCGGGCCTGGTGGATTGGGCGAGGGATTTGCTTCGCTGCGTGTGGGCGATCATTCTCCGTTTCAGATCGGCATTTCGGTCGAAAAGGAGGCATCGGCGCACAGGACGCTGACCCTGCGCGCATTTGTTCGCGCTTATGCCGAAAATCATGGGGCTTTGCCGAAGGCTTACATCGATTTCCAAGCTGGCCAGTCAGCAGAACCGGACTGGTCTACGGTTGACGCGACTGCATGGGATCACGCCGCAAGTGAGGCACGTTGCCTTGAACTGGGTACTGAACCTGCCGCCGAAGCAATCGACAGCGCTATCGCCCGACTGAGAAAGGACTTCGACGACACGATCCTGATCGGCGGCCCTCCCTGCCAGGCCTATTCGCTGGTCGGGCGCGCCCGTGCCAACGGAAAGATCGGATATGTGCCCGAAGAGGACGCGCGGCACTATCTCTTTCGCGAGTACATCCGCGTGCTGGACCGACTGCGCCCTGCTGCCTTCGTGATGGAAAACGTGAAGGGCATGCTGTCATCGACGATCGAAAGCCGCATGGTCTTCGAGATGCTGATGGAGGATTTGACCTCACTCGGCACCGGGCACGCACACCACTATGAACTTCGGGCGATCCGTCTTTCGGACGGCAAGGCAACGCTGCTGGAGCCGAAACAGCCGTCCGACTTCATCGTGCGTTCGGAGGATTTCGGGGTGCCGCAGCGCCGCCATCGGGTCATCATCGTTGGCATCAGGTCGGACCTTGCCAACCGAATGTCGGGCGCCAGCATTCCAGTCACGGGCACAAGACGCACAGTCGGCGAGACGATTGGAAACATGCCGCCCCTGCGCAGCGGTATCAGCCGCGGCGTCGATACCGCGACTGCCTGGAAGCGCGAGGTCGTTGAGGCTGGAAACATCCTGGCCAGCATTTCCAAGAACAGTGGAGATGAGGCTCTCAAGGAAGCTTTCCTCAATGTTGTGAAGCGCATGGAAAAAGGCTCGCCCGGGCATCGCGCGAACGCGAGCCTGCCCGCATGCTACGGGACTTCCAACGACGACCTGATGCGTTGGCTCGAACGACCTGAACTGCAGGCCCTTGCCCAGCACGAAACGCGTGGGCACATGGCGTCAGATCTCGGTCGCTACCTTTTCGCGGCGGTCTTCGGTGAAAAGCGCCAGTACAGCCCGAAGGCGGCAGATTTTCCCCTCGCGCTCAGCCCCGACCACAAGAACTGGCACAGCGGTATCTTCAGCGACCGTTTCCGGGTTCAGTTGTCCCATGAGGCAGCAACAACCGTTACCAGCCACATCTCCAAAGACGGGCACTACTTCATTCATCCTGATCCGGTCCAGTGTCGCAGCCTGACAGTGCGCGAGGCCGCCCGGCTGCAAACCTTCCCGGACGACTACCTGTTCCTCGGCAACAGGACACAGCAATACGTCCAGGTTGGAAATGCAGTCCCACCATTCTTGGCACGCCAGATCGCAGCGTTGATCTACGCATCTCTCACAAAAGCGGACACCCACGAAGCGTAACGGGCAAACTGACCGCTTAGCTGCCTAACCCGCCCTTTAGCCGCAATATGTCCGCAGGCAGGCCGATCACCCGAAGCAAAAGCGACGGGCGGCTTAGGGCGACATAGATCAGTTCATCATCAATCAGCTGATCGATATCGACAAGCACCACGCATTTCGCTTCCAAACCCTTGAAACGTCGCGCGGTGTCACACCAGATGCGGTTTTTACCGCGCAGGTCCGAGGCAGAGATCGGCACCGCACCGCCGATTTGCGCGTGGGAGAAAAGCCCGCATTTATCGCGTGCGCCCCCGGTCAGGATCGCGATATCTGACGCTTGCAGCTGCGCGGACTTGATAAGATCGGCCACAAAGGCGCTGGCGTTGGTATAGGCTTGCTCTTTGGATTTGACCTCGATCCAATCGACGGGCTGCCCGGCGGGCCCGGCCGAAATCGCGCCGCGCGCGTCATACCAGGGAGTCAGGCAGCGGTGAATCGCGCGGGTATTGCGCAGATTGCGGATCAAGCGGAACGACAGTTTTGGCAGTTCATCGACAAAGCTTTGCGCGCCGCCATAGATCCGCTGGTTGTCATCAAAAAAGACATGGAATGTGCTGGCGTCCATGTCTTTCAAAGACAGCCGCAGGGTGTCATACCATTCGCGGTCAAAGTCCTGGCCTTCATCGACAATGATCGCGTCATAGGCAAGGTCAGGGCGGGCCTGCATCGCTTGTTCCAACGCATTGGGCAGGGTCTTGCTATAGAATACCGGGCCTTGGAGATCGGGCACCGAAACTTTGGCCTGATGGGCCACCTTGCCGCAAAGTTCATGAAACCCGGCGATTGTCAGGTTCTCTACCTCGCCGACAAGTCCCTTCAGATGCGCCGCAAGCGCGTTGTTAAAGCACGTGAGCAAGGTGCGATCGCCTGCTTTGGCGCAACGCATGGACTTTTCCAGCGCAAGCAGGGTCTTGCCAGTGCCAGCCGCCCCGGCAATGGCCATTTGCGGATTTCCAGCCAGCGATTCCAACACATAAGCCTGTTCGGCGGTCAGAAGTTCGATCTTCTTCATGTCATGGGCCAGCGCGCTGGCCAGATGCGGACGCAGTTCAAATTCGGCCGCAATGATTTCGTGGAGCGCCCTCATGCCCTCAGGGCCAAGCGGATCGCAGGCCTTGGCACCCCGCATCAGCGCCTCGCGCACCCAGTCCCCCAGTTTACCCGCACCAATTTCATTGCCAAAGGCAAAGAGCTCCAACGGGGCGTCGGCGCCCAGGTCTTTCGTGGGGCGGCTGTTGTCGGGCAGAACCACACCATGACACATGTTAAGGGTCCGTCTTGACAGGGCCGCGCGCCTTTTAAGCCTGCGGTTCAGCTCGTGCTTGCCTTCCATCGCCTGGGTCACTGGACTGCGCTTAAGGTTATAGGGCGTGCCGCTGCCCGAAACCGAAACCCACTGGCCCTGATCGTTGCAAGACACCGTGCCGCCCTTAACCTCGATCGCCAGAACCCCTAGATCTGCATGGGCCACAACGAAATCAACCTCGCCATCGCGGCCTGTGCCGTCAGGACGAAAGCGGTGCCAGGGGCGCGACCAATAGACGGTGAAATCGCCCCCCAACTCACGGTCAAGCGATTGATATACATGCCGTTCTGCCCGTCGCTTGGGGTCGGCCAGCAAAAGCTCTGGTATCTCGGACGGAACCATCTTTGCCATAAAATCAATATCCTGACGGGAAGAATGCAAGGGAGAGAGGCGTTTCGCTAGGTTGCGACTGTTCTTCGGGCGTGCCGGTCACCAAGGCGCGGTCAAGGTATTGATTGAAATGCTCGCAAGCGGTTTCAGGCAGGAAGCAGCAAGCATGACAAGCCGCGTGGTTGCCGCTGTCGAACAGGGCCGCCAGCCCGTCCGAGCACAAGGGGTCAGATGAGCACCAGCGCGTGTCGTCAATCGCTTTGCGCAGGGTCGCGCCAAAGCGTTCGGCGCGCCCTTCGCGCGACAAGCCGCCCAGTGTGCCGTCGGCGCCGGGGGCCGAGGTGTAGATCAGGAACCCGGCCATGTCGCTGCCCTCGGGCCCGGAGTAGAGACGCTCGCGGACCGAAGAGCTGGAATAGCCGCAGTCAAGGGACAGACGGTCAATGACGGCGTGACATAGGGTATGGATCAGGACACGCCGGGCCGTCAGCGGCCAAGGGGCCACCGGCGTTCCGCCCCGCGCTTTGGCCGCCTGTTCCAGCTGCGCGTTCAGCGCCGCGATGCGCGCACACACCGGGGGCCACTGCTCCCATTCGCGCAGGCGCACAAGGTCAAGGGTGACGAATATCCCCTCACCAAATACTTCGACAGCGGGTAACCAGTTTTTTTTCTTGCTGCCAGACAGGCTGGCTGGTTCGCGGGCCTGTTTTTCCTGGCCCAGCGCGGTCAGGCGGGTAAAACCGGTCAGAACCCGCACCTCGCGCAGGCGTTCAACCCGAACAAGGTGGCCCACAAACCTCGCCAGCCCGTCCGGGATGGCCTCGACCTCGATCTTGAAGTTGCGGTCCGTGACGCCTTGGGTCGGAGGGGCGACGAGCCGGGCGTATTCTTCGGCGCGCAGGTCGGTTTCCGGTCCTTGTTGATCGCGGTCAAAAATGCGGCGGATCTGCGCCTCCATCTCGCGCAGGGTCATGGGGGGACCGTGCCATTCCTCCATCAACTCGTTATCCTCGATCACGCCGCGGATATGAGCCGGATCGCCCAGCGCCTTGAAGGCCTTCCAATACTGTTCCTGACGAATGAATTGCGTGAATTCATCGCTGAAGGGCGGGATGTCAATGGCGCTTTCCACGATGGGAAACCAGGCATTGGACGCGCCGCGCTGGATGACGGCGGCGGCATGGCCACAGGCCTCGCGGTGGGCCAGCGGCAGCCAAGGGCGGCGGCCGGTGCAACTTTGGCCGATCCGCTCGAGCGCATGGGGGCCGTAAGCCTTGGCCAGGGATTTCTCGGCCCCGCAGCCGTCACATTTCACAACGAGGCCAGCCAGACCGGCCGCCTCGCCGACCAGTTTCAGATCGCGCCGCTTGCAGCCTTCGGCATGGCCAACCCAACGATCCCAAGGAAACTCGTCCAGATGCCCGGCTTCGCAGGCAACAACCAGACGCACGGGCACGACAAACTGCCGCTTGGGCTTGCCCTTTTGCCCCGAGCAAACCGGGCACCAACGGTCAGGCTTGGCCGGATCGCTGACCCAGTCGCGGATGTGTTTCAGACGATCGCAGGACGGGCAGAAACACCATTCGGGGAAACGGACGGCGGGCAGTTCGCGGTCTTCCTCGATGGCATAACCCTTGGCGTCCCTGGCAGCGGTCTTGTATTTTCCCACCGGCGGCTGGTGGAAGAAATCCACCTTGAGACTGGCTTGCAACCGCACCTCGTGGATGCGTTGACGATGGTCCAGTTTTGCTTCTTCCCACAGCTCAAGCCCACCCGAAACCGCCGAAATCGGCGCGCCTTCGGGGCTGCGAAAGTCGATGATCGCGCCAGGGCCGTAGGTACCGATCACCTGGCTGCGTCTGATCTTGCCGATTCCGGTCATGGGGGCACACTCACATTCAATAGTCGCGCAGGGCAAAGGCTGTTGACGCCTCGACCGAGCGCAGGGAATTGGGGGTCGGGCGCGGCAAAAGCCCAGCCGTGCGGCTTTTGTCCTGCGCCTCTTCGGCAGAAGTCAGCAGGCTGTTCTTCCACTTGTCCCAGTATTCGGTCAGGTCCGGCCGGTTGACCCAAAGATCAAGGAAGGTCCGCAGCTCTCCCTCGGCCCCTGCGGTTTCGGCGGGGCTTTGTTGAACCGAGCGCGCACGCGCCACGATGCGACCAAGGATCTCCTCAAGCTCGGGTCGCACCGCCATCGCGCCCGAAGGGCTGTGGCGCAGCTCGGGGATCAAGTGGCGGGCACAGATGACAAAGGCCGCATGCAAGGCACGTTCGCGGGCGCGTTCGGCAAAGGGGGTGACGCCGGTTGCCTCGACATCGCGATAAAGCGCACGGTGCCAGTTTTGAAAGCTTTCATAGCGGCTGCGGTCGCGCGGCTTGTTGGCGTTGCAAATCGATACAACCAACCCGGGAATGGCGGCGCGCCCGACCCGGCTGGTGGCCTGGATATATTCGGCAATCGTCTTTGGCTGACCGTTGACCACCATCACCCCCAGCCGCGCCACATCGACGCCGACCGAGATCATGTTGCTGGCCAATACCGTCGACACACAATCGGCATGGCCGCGCGGCTGATCCAGCCGGTCCAGGATTTCGTTGATCTGGGACGCGCTGATCCGGCTGGTCAGTTCGACCGGGGGCGGCAGCTCACGCTCATCTTCATCGGGTCTCCTTTGGGCATATTGCTTGATTGACCGGCCAACGTCGTCGCGCGCCAGCGTCAGCGCGCCGCCCAGTTCCCGCAAAGCGTTAAAATAGGCTACCAGTGTCCAATAGCCATCTGCCTGTGCTGCTGGAATCTGTGAGTTGGCAGCTGCCTGCATCAAAGAGGCCATGACCGCCTGCAAGGTAAACTTGGCCGACCGGCCGGTCGTGGTAACACCAACATAAAGCCGACCTGGATCGCTTTCATCGGTGGCCGCAAATCCCGAATTGCCGTGGTCCAGACCGGGCGGCGGAAACTGCGCGGCCTTGCGGTCAAACAGGGCGCGGATTTGTGTTTCGGCGCGGCGGATGGTGGCCGTTGAACCGATAACCTTGGGCCGGTTGCCCTGATGGCTGCACAACTCGTCAATGGCGATTTCATAAAGCCCCGAGATGGTGCCCAAAGGCCCCGAGATCAGGTGCAATTCATCTTGTATGATAAGGTCGGGCGGGGCGTGGTTCGTGCCCAGACCGAACAGCTTTCCCGTCCTCGGCTCTCGGGCAAGTTGGGCGTATTTGTCTGCGGTACCGATCATCAGGGCGGGCAGGCGCTGATAGATCAGATCGTCCACAGTCACCACCGGCAAGGGCGCGCCTGCTAGGCTGCAGCGCGCGCTGCGGCAGGTCACCTGCAGGTCGGTCTTGGCGTCATTCGCCGCCCAATGCAGCAACCCATTGCACTGGGGGCAGCGTGTCAGGCGGCGTGGGTTTGAGGCAGGCTGATCGCCGAGACTTTCGCGGGTCAGGGCCTCAATCGCTTCGGCCAGGCTGTTGGGCACGGAGTCAGCGCCCACCCACAACCCAATCGCAATCGGCTCATCGGTGGCAAAATGGCCGGGCAGTTGTATAGCGCCCGTAAGGTCGGGACTTCTGCGCAACAGATCACAGGCAAGGATCACCGCCGCGGCACGCTGGAACTGCTGGATCGTCAAAAGCCGGAGGGTGTAGCGCATGAAAACCGTGACCCCGGCCCCCTCAGGCCCACCCGCTGTGCGCAACCGTCGCAGGAAGATCACATAGGCGGTCAATAGCAGATAAGCCTCAGTCTTGCCGCCCCCCGTTGGGAACCACAGCAGGTCCATCACTTCGCGGTCAGGATCGGTGCCCGAGCTGGCCGAACAAAGCGTCAACAGCACAAAAGCCAGCTGAAAGGGCCGCCAAGTCAGCCGGTCCTTGCGGTCTTGGCGGTCCTTTTTCCAGCGATCTTGTAGCCACATCGCCCGATTGGCCAGCCTGAACGCTGCCAAGGCATGGGGATCATGGCCCAAAAGGGCAATACCCGCCCGGATACGTCCCGCAGTGGCATGACAAGTGGCCGCGTGCACCAGGAACCGGGCGCGCAACGCAGGGTCTCTCAGGGCCAGGCCTTTGACCCCCTCGGCATCGATCCAAGTTTCATACAGTGCCACAAGCTGGGCAAGCCCGGCCAGCATCTGATCAGCTGGGGCCTCTGACAGCCATTTGGCATCCAGCGGCCCATCCTGTCCCTCTCCCTGCCCGGCTTTGGTCAGCGCGTCAAAGATCGGATCGCCAGTTTCGCGCGGTTTGCGCACAATGGCCGTGGGCAGCCAGTCGGTGCCCAACTCCGTGACCTCGCCCCCCTCTTCGACGAACCGCGCGGCACAAGTATGGCCCACCACATAGTCGCGTACATCGCGATAGATCAACGCGGCGGCGGCAAGGTCGTCGTCCCCGACATCGACTTGCCGCAAGGAAGCGGGTTTTTCGCAGAACCGCGTCCCCGGTGCCGGGCGGGCGATCAGTTGGACCTGAAAAAACACCTGTTCGTCAGGATCAGTGCCGCTGGAAATCGGGTGCAGATTTGACACCGCCAAGGTCACCAGGACCGGCCCCCCGGCAATCTGGGCGGCGCGGATGTAAAGCTGCATCCCATTGATGCCAAGTGCTGCACCGTCCAAACGCCGCACCCCGCCTTTAGCGGCAATTTCGCCGATGGGCAAAGTGTCTTCGAAGGTGACCTCGGCGCGGTGCCAAACCCGGGCCCGGCCTTCCACCTTGCTCGCCCCCTTAGTCGCCGCTTTGCCCTTCCCCAAAGCAGCGTCAGCGGCAACGTAGACCCCAGCTGAAATAAAGACATCGACGGCCGCCGGACGTGCCCCCAAGGCCATGACCGCAAAGGACAGCCCGGCAGAAGACGGCCGCAGCGCCGATGAAAACGGACTTGCGGCGTCCTGGACCGACGTATCGCTATCAACGCCAGCCGCCTCGGCCTCGTCATTCTCGATCTGGGCGATTGCGGTGCGGGGTGGGAACAGCATTCCGGTCAGATACCTGTCGGTCGGCCGGTCAGTAAAAATCTCCTGCGCGCCGTCCAGCGGGCCAATCAGATCTTCATGCAGACGGTTGACGATTAACTGGCGTGCGGTGTCATCTCTCACGAATTACCCTCCATTGAAATTGAGGCAAGGCCGCACACCACGGGAACCAAGGCGATGCCGCTGTCATCACCATCGGTCCAGGTGCAGGTCGCAGCCCCGGACAGGAAGAAACCGCCAATCCGGCCCGGCAGAGCAGCCACGTCGCATCCTGCAATCCGCGCGATGTCGGCCACCGCCTCGGGTGACAGCTGCCCCAACGGCGGACCAATGGAAAGGCCCTGCGCATTGGCCCGATAAATCGCCCAAGCCCCGTTTTTCTCATCACGCAATGCAACACCAGGCACCGCCTTGGGCGAAAGGCCAGGTGCAGCCAGCGCTTCGGCGGCAGTCATTAAGGCCGCCGCGCGGGTTTGGGGATCAGCGGCGGGAAGGATCGGCAGCACATCGCCCGCAAGCCC
>Ga0307486_1001718_pt1 | contig 16138 bp, 16 predicted proteins | sample CBIW02metaG_FD_203663 | JGI IMG/M metagenome (GOLD analysis project Ga0307486, IMG submission 203663) | Sea-ice brine microbial communities from Beaufort Sea near Barrow, Alaska, United States - CBIW 0.2 | ecosystem: Environmental > Aquatic > Marine > Coastal | place: USA: Alaska | collected... | reverse complement strand
CCGATGTTGCGAACCTGGACGTCATAGCCGGCATCAGCCAAGATCGCGCCGTAGATCTCGCCCACCGTGATGCTCTCGGTGAAGTTAGCGGTTCCCACGGTGAGTTCACCAGTGCCGGTGGACGGCGCGGTGAGCGAGTTGTCAGCGATGAACTGCGCGGCAACATCCTTTGATGTCTGACGGTCAATGTCGACGGCCTTGTTCAGCGCGATCAACTTGTCGGTGTCCAGAGCGGCAGACACGACGTTGAGCGCCTCGGCGACGGCGGGGTCCGCGTCATACGTCTCAGCATTGATCGCGGGAATCAGGTTGTCGGAGTTCTGGAGCAGCTGGTCATCCGCGAGCACCACGAGCTGGTCTCCGGGGACGGGGAGGCACTGCTGGGCCACAGTGGATGCGCTGGCGTCAGCGCTGGACGACGTGGCGGGTGTAGCGGTCGACGCGGTGTCGTCCGTGGTGGACGAACAGCCGGCGAGCGCGAGAATCGCTACCGCCGACGCGGCCATCAGGCCTTTACGGATGTGCATGGGAACTCCTCGTTTTGGGGACGGACACCTGGTGAACCACGCGTCGGGGAGAATTGTTCCCACCTGCAGGCTATTCCAGGGTATTTGAAGTTCGGCACGCTTCGCCGTGCAGATGGGTCAGTTGTGACCGCATCGTGACGATCAGGCGGCAGCCTTGACTCGCCCGTCGTGGCGCAGTTGGGCTGGGATAACCCTTTTCTGCAGCCTGCCGAGTGCCGCATCGGTCACCAGAGACACGGCGGCGACGATGATGCCGCCGGCTAGCACCTGCCCATACCGTTGCGTAGCGATTCCCTCGTTGATGATGACGCCAAGGCCACCGCCCGCGACGAGAGCCGCAAGGGGGACCGTGGCAACAGTCTGCACGGTGGTGATTCTGAACCCGGCGGCGATCAACGGTACGGCCAGCGGCAGTTCGACCTTGGTGGCCATCTGGAACCGCGTCATGCCGAGCCCCTTGGCAGCGTCGCGCACGTCCGCGTCAACGTCCGACATGCCGGTAAAGGCATTGGTCAAAATAGGCGGGAACGCGAAGATGGCGGCCGCGATAATGACCGCGTTGTTGCCAAATCCAATGGACGATGCCGCAAAGAGGGTGAGGAGCGCGAGAGTGGGCATGGCGCGCGACACGTTGGAGGCGATGACCGTGCCGGTCCCGCCCTTGCGGACGTGGCCCAGAAAGACACCTAGCGGAAGCGCGATGAGACCGGCGATGCTTACCGCAGCGAAAGACATCAGCATGTGTTCGATGCCCAGCGCAATGATGGAATCGTTGGCCCACGACCAGCCACCGTCGAACGTGGGGGTGGTGATGCCGTTCGCCCCGGTCCAGTTATCTGCGGTCGTGAGGTACGCCCACGCTTCTTCGACGACGCTCATACTGCGTTCCTCTCACGGGCCTTGCGCACTTGGCGTCTGCTCCCCGTTCGCGTCCAGGGCATGGCCAACCGTCCCGCAAACAGCAGCAGAAGGTCCAAAATTAGGGCCAGGCCAACACAGAGGAGCGTGCTGGTCATGATCTGCGCGCGGTAATCGGACTGTAGCCCGCGGAACATGAGCTGGCCGAGCCCGCCGTAGCCCACCACGACACCTACGGTCACCAGCGCGACCGTAGACACGGTGGCAAGGCGCAGGCCAGCGAAGATGCTTGGCAACGCGTTGGGCAGTTCGACTGAGAGCAACATCTTGTTCTTTGAGTACCCCAGGCCTTGGGCGGCATCTACGACGTTGGGGTCGACTCCCTCGAGCCCCACCACGATGTTGCGCACCAAGACCAGGAGGGCGTACATCACCAAGCCAATGAGCACCGTCGTGCGGCCGATGCCCGTGAAAGGGGCGAGTAGCGCGAACAGGGCGAAGGAGGGGATGGTGTACAGGGCTCCGGTGAACCCCATGATGGGCCCAGAAAGGCGCGGTACTCGGCGTGCCAAGATGGCCATCGGAAGTGCAATCGCGACGGCGATGGCCACTGCTAGCAACGTCAATTCAATGTGTTTGGTGAGCGCGCCAACTATTTCTTCGTCCCAGTTGCGCTCGATATATTGCCACGAGAACCACGGGTTGTCCGGTGCGTCCATGGTGCAAACGCTACCCCGCAACACGCCGTACGCGCATATCCCCGGCGTGCCGACACGCTAACGTATCTGAATGGACCGTTCCTGCATCACGTTCTCCGATGTCCGCAAGGAGTACCCCGACGGCACCGTCGCGGTGAACTCACTTGACCTCACTGTCAACGTGGGAGAGGTCTTAACGCTGGTGGGTCCCTCGGGCTGCGGAAAGTCGACCACGCTGCGAATGGTGAACCGATTAGTCGAGCCGACATCCGGCACCATTACCGTTGACGGCGCGAACGTCATGGACCAAGACCCGGTGGAACTGCGTCGTGGCATCGGCTACGTGATTCAACACGTGGGCCTGTTCCCGCACCGCACCGTCGCGCAGAACGTCGCGACCGTGCCCGGGCTACTGGGGTGGTCCAGGAGCGACACCGACGAGCGCGTGAATGAACTACTCGATCTGGTGGGCTTGTCCAAGGACACGCACGGTTCGCGCTACCCGCATGAGCTTTCCGGGGGAGAGCGTCAACGTGTGGGAGTGGCCCGCGCGCTTGCTGTGCGACCTCCCGTACTGCTGATGGACGAGCCCTTCGGGGCGGTGGACCCGCAGGGCCGCCGTCGCTTGCAGCGCGAGTTCCTCGAACTGCAGCGCCTGCATGGCACCACCGTCATCATGGTCACGCACGACATTAGCGAGGCGGTGCTGCTGGCGGACCGCATCGCAGTGTTTTCTCGCGGCGGAGTGCTTGAGCAGTTGGGTACCCCCACGGACGTGACAGAGCACCCCGCGAATGACTTTGTCGCCGACTTCCTTGCAGACTTCGAGTCGACGCCTAAAAAGAAGTAGACCAACCAAGCGCTAGGCCCACGAGGCTCTAGTGCGGCGCCTGGTCGTCACGCGTCTGCGGAGTCTGAGGCATCTGAGGTGGCGACTGCGGGGTCGATGACTCGGAGGCGTCCGGCTGTGCGGCATCGGCGGCAGCCTTGCGGCTCGCGCGGAGTTTGCCGCCGACGGCAGACTTTCCCTTTGCCGCGCGGGTTCTGGCCGCGATCGTGGACGAGGTCAACGAACTACGGAGCCTGCGCGACGTGGACTTTGTGCGGGAGTGGTCCTTGGGGGCCCGGTGATCCCTCTCGCGGCCCTCGCGCCAGCGACGGCGCCACCAGGTCCCGCGGCCAGAGGCGAGGGCCTCAGCCTCACGTTCGGCGCGGCCCTCGGCCTCAAGTTCGAGACGGCGGCGGCGGCGACGGCGGCCAGTCGTGACGATGCGGTAGAACGCAAAGCCCAGCGCCACAAAAATGAAGATGACCAGAATCGGCATGAAGATCGCGATCAGGGTCAGGGCTACGGAGGTCGCGTCCTCGGCAAACGAGGCTAGGGGGGCGCCGGTGCCGCCCGTAGCGGCGTTAACGGCCGGTCGGGACGCTGCCTTACCCATATGGACTCCGGCGGCGACAACTGCGCCCACCATGCCCGCGACTAGGGGATGCTCTTGCCAGAACGTCGACTGGTCAACGACGGAGGACGCTGCAGTGGCAGCGAAGATGACGCCACCCACGAGCGGTCGCACTATCGACTGGAGAAGATCATTAACGTGGTCGACGCCTGGAATCTTGTCGAGCACGAGCTCGAGTGCGAGGAACACGAGCGCCAAGATGATGACGGGCCACGATTGCAGCCACATCAACTGGTCCGGCAGCTCAATGAACGACGTGAAGCGGGCAAAAAGCCCCACGATCACGAGGGGAATGAAGGCGTTGAGCCCGGCTGCGGCTGAAAGCCCCGCGCCTGTCAGTGCTGCTGCAATCATCCGTTGTCCTCCTGGTGCGCCGTCCGGTGGCGTCCGCTCAACGATAGCCTGCTGACACGTGAAATGACTAAGCCCCCGGATTCATTTTCGAACCCGGGGGCTTAGTCCCTGTGGGTGGCTAACGGGACTTGAACCCGCGACCCCCTCGACCACAACGAGGTGCTCTACCACCTGAGCTATAGCCACCATCGGCCGCATAAGCGAGCCAGCGAAAAGTGTACCTTGATTAAGCCGGTGCTGACGACGCGGGGTCGTCACTGACCGTGGCGGCGCCGGCCTTTGCGGCATCCGAGTCGGGTCCGGGCTGAGGAACAAAGATCACTTCGCGGTAGTACTTGAGTTCGCGGATCGAGTCCTGGATGTCGCCAAGAGCACGGTGTCCGCCAGTTTTCGCGGGTGCGTTGAAGAACACCCTGGGGTACCAGCGGCGCACCAGTTCCTTGATGGAGCTGACGTCGACCACGCGGTAGTGAAGGTGATCCATCAGCTCCGGCATATCGCGGTCGAGGAACATTTTGTCCATGCCCACTGTGTTGCCCGCGAGCGGTGCCTTGCCATGCGGCACATATTGACGCACGTACTCCATCACTTGCTGCTGGGCGTCTTCCATGGTGGTGCCGTGTTCAAGTTCCGGCAATAGGCCGGAGGTCACGTGCATGTTGGTGACAAAGTCGTTCATCTGGGCCATCGCCGCTGCGGATGGCTTGATGACGACCGAAACCCCCTCGCCAAGCAAATTGAGTTCCGCGTCCGTGACCAGAACCGCGACCTCAACCAAGGCGTCAGCCCTGATATCGAGTCCGGTCATTTCACAGTCGATCCATACCAGGGGTGCGTCAGCCATACCTGCACTCTAACCAACCCCACTCACCTGCACTGTCAACCACCGTGGGGCCCGCTTCCCCCGGTTGCGGTTGACAGTGCTCCGCCCGTGTGGTTAGTTGGTCTTGTAGCTAACCAACTGACGGGGGCGAACATGGACGACGGACGACCGCTGTTTCAGCAAATCGCCACCAGGCTTGAAGCCCAGATACTTGACGGCACCATGCCCGCCGAGGCCCAGGTCCCGTCAATCAATGAGTTGGCGGAGTTTCACCGCATCAACCCCGCGACCGCGCTCAAGGGAGTCAACATCCTGGTAGATCGAGGGCTACTCATCAAGCGACGCGGCATCGGGATGTTCGTCGCAAGCGGCGCTCGCGAAAAGCTGCTTGAACAGCGCAGGGGAGAGTTCCAGTCCATGCACCTGGCGCCGGTTGCGCTACACGCTAAGGCACTGGGACTGACCGCAATAGAAGTGCAACGCATGCTAGCTAAGGAGATGGACCGATGACGGCAATAATCGAGGCGTCAGGCCTCACCAAGAGATTTGGCAAGGTCGCCGCTGTTGACGACGTGAGCTTCGCGCTGGAAGACGGCGCTATCCATGGACTGTTGGGCCGCAACGGCGCGGGCAAGACGACGCTCATGCAGCTATTGACGGGCCAGGACTTCGCGACCCGTGGCACCGCACGCGTGTTCGGCGAATCTCCGGTAGAAAACGCCGGCGTACTGAGCCGCATCTGCTTCATCAAGGAGTCGCAGGCTTATCCGGACAACTTCAAGGGCAAGCACGTGCTGAAGACCGCGCCGTGGTTCTTCCCTCGCTGGGACCAGGACTTCGCCGACACGCTCGTTGAGGACTTTGGCGCCCCGCTGGACAGGCCGATGAAGAAGCTCTCGCGCGGCCAACGCAGCGCGATAGGCGTGATCGTGGGCCTGGCGTCCCGGGCCGAATTGACCTTCTTTGACGAGCCGTACGCAGGCCTCGATGCCGTGGCCCGCCGCCGCTTCTACGACCACTTGCTCGCCGACTATGCCGAGCACCCGCGCACGATAGTGCTGTCGACTCACCTGATCGACGAGGCGGCCAACCTGTTGCAACGCGTGCTGGTGATTGACGAAGGCAGACTCGTGATCGACGCCGATGCCGACGACCTACGCGCCTCGGCCACCACCCTCGCGGGCAAGGCCACCGATGTCGAGGCTTTCGCGGTGGGGCGTGAGGTTCTGGATAGGTCTCGACTGGGAGGGCTCGCGTCGATCACCGTCACCGGGCTGAACGAGCAGGACCGCCTGGCGGCGGCATCGGCCGGCTTGGAGGCCAGCGCAGTGTCGTTGCAGGAACTCATTGTGCGCCGCACTGGCGGCGCCGAAGCAGGAGAGGGGAAGGTCGTATGACCGCCACAAGTACTTCACCCACCATGACTGTTGCCCCCGCGGCGCCTACGGTTACGAGCCGCATCTGGAACGTAGCGCGCATGAACATGGCAAACCCATTCCTGACGCTCGTCATGCCGTGGCTCATCACGGCGGCAATCTTTTTGCTGAATCTCGCGATCATGCTGATGGTAATTCGAGCCGCAGGCGGCCGGGAGAACCTCGACCCCACCGCCTTTAGCTACAACGGCGGCATCAGTTGGATTCTGTTCTTTATGACAGTCGTTGCCGTGCAGACCATGAACCTCACGTTCAGGTTTGCACTGGGGTTCTCGGTGACTCGCCGGGACTTCTACCTGGGAAGCGCGCTGTACTTCGTGATGCTGTCGCTAATCTTCGGCACGGGTATCGCGGTCCTTGCCGGCGTTGAGCGGGCGACAGGTGGCTGGGGGATCGACGCAGCCTTCTTCGCCCCTGACGGGCTAGCAGAACAACCACTCATCGTGCTCTGGGCGCTCTACGTGATGGCGCTGTTGATGTTCCTGTTCCTGGGTGCGCTGGCCGCGACCGTCTGGGTGCGGTGGAAGGCGTACGGGTTGTACGGCCTAATAATTGGCCTGGCGGTGCTCCTCGTGGCAGCAGGGTGGATGATCACTGCCTCAGACAGCTGGGGTGCGATCGGCGAGTACCTGACCGGCAGCCCCATTCTCGAGGTCTGGGCGTGGACCCTACCGGTGACCGTCAGCTGCGCGGTGGCCGGGGCGCTGATTCTTAGGCGTGCGACTCCGCAGGCATAGACGTCACTGTGACGCGACGACGCCCACGTACACCACGCTCGTACTGGGGGCCGTTGGCTACTGGGGGAAGACGTTCACCAGCATGACCACGGGATTCCCGTCTAGCTCCTGGAGGGCCACCGTCATCAGCCAATCACCCGAACTTGCGTCGTAGAGGACGCCGTTGTCTGACTGCAGCGACTCATCGCTCTTAGCCACCTCAAATCCTGCCGACGTGAGTTGCTCGAGGTAGGCCTGCTGAGCGCCTTCGTCGGCGACGTAGAACGTGGCCTGGCCGAGCGAGGTGCCGCCCAGTTCCTGCCAACTGGCGATCAGAATTCTGCCGTCTGGGATGGGCAGATCCGCCGGCCACTCGGCGGGAAGGCTTCCCCCGCCGAGGACCTCCGCGACGGCAATGTTGTCTGCTACGTCGCTGTCGCTGTCGCTGGCATCGGGCGGCGGCTGGGACTCGAAGGCGGACTCCGTCGCCGCTCCCGCCATCGTGGCATCGTCGGTGCTGTCTTCGCCACCACCGCAACCGGCAAGAATGATGGCAGCGAGGCCCGCTACGGAGATCGTCGAGATGACAGACTTTACGGTCATGGTGGCGTCGCCTAGCTTGTTTGAGGGGTCATGGTCACTTGCAGCACGTAGTCGCCGTCCAAGTCGAGCATGGAGGCGGTTGCTCCCAAGTCGTCCCGTTCAAAGAATCGAATGGACATGACCTCGTTGTCGAGGGACTCGCCCTCCACGAAGCCTGCGCTCTCGAAGTTAGCCACCATTTCGTCAAACGACTCAGGCCCGCTGACGGAAACCTGGACCATCAGGACGTCGTCCTGAGACAGGGCAAGCAAGACCTTGCCGTCCGGGAGGACCACGTCCGCTGGCCAGTCGTCCGGTAGCGACGCACCGGAGCCGTCAAGGTCAAGGTCAAGGTCGACGTCCCCGCCGGTGCCCTCCTCGACGGCGCGTTCAACGCCCTGTTCCACCAGGTTATTGGCGGCGTCCTCGAGCGGGTTTGAGCATCCGGAAACAGCGAGTACTGCGCTGAGTCCCACTACGGTCGAGGCCAGTCGAACGGTGCTCATCGTGTATCTCCTGACGGTGGCGGGCGAGTTCCCTGCGAGGATCCGATACTGCGTCGCGGACGTGTTGCTTCAGTGCCGCGCGCTTCCACCATGACAGCGTGTGATGTTCGTCACAACTGGTGGAGTGGGGCGTTGCCTAAACGTGACCATGGCGGCGCGCAAATGCCACCCCAGTGGGGGGCAAATCCGCCGCATGGATGCGGCAAGGGTTCAACGTGAGGTAGACGCGGCACCTCGCCAGCTACCGCGAACCCACCTTGGCGGGAGCCGGGCGGTGCCCGCCTACTTGTGCCACTTTCCACGCAGGTACTGCGTGGGCCAGTAGTCGATCTCCACGCCGAGCTCATGCGCGGCCCGGAGTGCGAAGTGGGGATCGCGCAGGAACTCGCGCCCCGCCATCACGGCGTCGGCCTGCCCTGAGGCAACGATTTCTTCCGCCTGGCGTGGCTCGGTGATGAGGCCCACGGCGCTGACCGGGATACCCTCGGCCCGAACCTGCTTGGCGAACGGAACCTGGAAGCCGGGGCCTACGGCGATCTTCGCATCGGCCGCGAGGCCCCCGCTGGAGATGTCGGCAAGGTCTGCGCCAGCTTCCTTGGCCCATGCTGAGACGGTGGCGGTCTCTTCGACTGTCCAGCCTCCCTCGACCCAGTCGGTTGCGGAAAAGCGCACAAAGACGGGGACGCCGTCGCCAGCCGCTGCCCGTACCGCACGCACAATCTCGAGGACGATGCGCGCTCGGTTTTCCAGCGAGCCGCCGTACTCGTCGGTGCGCTTGTTGGACAGGGGGGACAGGAACTCGTGAAGCAGGTAGCCGTGCGCGGCGTGGATCTCGAGTACGTCGAAGCCCGCCTCCAGTGAACGCTTAGCAGCGACGCCAAAGGATGCCACGATGTCCGCGATCTCGCTCGCGGTCAATTCGCGCGGGGTTTCGTAACCCTGGAAGGCGACCGCCGAGGGGGCCACCGACTGCCAGCCGCCCTCCGACACCGGCATGGTGCCTGACGCGGCGCGGTAGGTCGATGCCTTGCGGCCCGCGTGAGCCAGTTGAATGCCGGCGCTGGCTCCCTGGCTGTGGATGAAGTCAACGATGGGTGACCAGGCGTCGCGCTGTTCGTCGTTCCAGATCCCGGTGTCCCACGCAGTGATTCGGCCTTCAGGGACCACTGCCGTGGCCTCGCTGATGACTAGTCCTGCTCCGCCTCGCGCCATCGACCCCAGGTGGACCAGGTGCCACGGGGTGGGTGTGCCGTCTCGCCGCTCGACGGAGTACTGGCACATGGGTGCCACCCACAGTCGGTTGCGGAACGTCTGCGAGCGCAGGGTCATGGGGGAGAAGAGCGCGGAATCTGACATCAGGGACCTTTCGGGGCGGCGTGCATTTTTAAAGAGTCAACCGTTTACGCAACGGCGTGAATGAAGCACATATTCCCGCAGGTACACGGCGGTGTCGGCGTCGCGACCTTCGCCATCACTTGTCGAACTTCGAGGCGCAAGGTTGCCTCGAGCCCACTAGACGTAGGTAGGTGGTGAGTGACAGGAACGGCTCTCTCACGTCGGGTGGAGTGAGGGCGGTCAAGGTGCTTCGTCAGCGCGTGCGCCGACTGCCCACGCTCCGCGTCTTCGCTTCATGCGAGCTGTTGATCCCCGCACGAGGAGTTGGGTGGGCAGCAGTGCAGGGGCGAAACCGCGCGGGGCATTCGGCGCGAGTTGGCCGAGCAGGGTTTTGATAGCGAACGAGCCCAGGGTGCTCAACGGGGACGCAACCGTCGTGAGAGGTGGCGTGCAGAAGTCCGAGCCAAAAATGTTGTCAAAGCCGATCACGCTCACGTCCGCTGGGATCCGAACTCCCATGAGGGTCAGGCCCCGCATCAATCCGATGGCGATCAGGTCGTTATACGCGATGACTGCTGTCCCCGGCCTCTCGCCAAAGGCGCTCGCAGCCGCGAGGCCTCCCTCCAGGGTAGGAGGAAAGGGGCCGATGCGGCGGGCCTTGAGTTCGAGTTCAAAAGCGGCCTCCCGCAATGACCTCCAGCGCATGCCGTCCGCCCAGGACGCCTCCGGGCCGGCGACGTACGTGATCGTGGTGTGTCCGAGCTCCGCCAGGTGCTCCACTGCGCGGCGTATGCCTCTCGCGTTGTCCGTGACCACGCTAGGGATGTCGGTCAGGACACGGTTCAGCACCACGGTGGGCCGTTGCTTGGCGGCGACCCTGATCGAGGAGTCGGAAAGTCGTGACGTGGCAAGCACGATGCCTTCGACCAGCGGGATAACGCGGTCGAGGGTCTCCTTTTCCGCCTTGACGGACTCCTGAGCGTCCGCAAGCAGCATGGTGTATCCGGCGGTCCGCGCCGCCTCCTCTGCACCGCGAATAATCGCGAAGAAAAACGGATTGGTGACGTCTGCCACGATCAGGGCGAGCAGAGACGTCTTCCCGGTGGGGAGGGCCCGGGCCAGCGGATTGACGCGATACCCCATCTCGGCCGCGACCGTACGGATTCGATCCGCCGTTTCGATGTGGACTCGTCCGGGCCGTGAGAAGGCGCGGGACACCGTAGACGGCGCCACTCCGCATGCTTTGGCGACATCGTAGATGGTGGGGCTGGCCAGCGGGCGTGGTGCTGGGGGCTCATCCATGGACACATCGTATGTCTAAGCGCCACGGCACGACAACCGATTGCCACACCTCGCGCGCCGGCGGGAACCGGCGGGCTCTTCACGGCATCGGGGGCGGTGGAGGACAACCAATGGCAACCGCTTGTCACCGCTGCCTTTCTGCGAGTGAATGGGGTGAGACAACCACCTACCACCCTCCGGGAGCACAAGCCATGAAAATAGTTGCCGCTGACGTGATCGTCACGAGTCCCAACCGCAACTTCGTCACGCTCAAGATCACGACTGACGACGGCCTGACGGGATTGGGTGACGCGACTCTAAACGGGCGTGAGCTCGCCGTCGTGAGCTACCTGCGTGATCACGTGGTGCCCCTGCTGATCGGCATGGACGCCCACCGTATCGAAGACACCTGGCAGTTTCTGTACCGGAGCGCCTACTGGCGTCGCGGCCCCGTGACCATGGCGGCCATCGCCGCCGTCGACGTGGCTCTCTGGGACATCAAAGCCAAGGCCGCAGGCATGCCCCTCTACCAGTTGCTCGGTGGCGCCTCCCGGAAGGGCCTACTCGCTTACGGCCACGCGTCAGGAAAGACAACCGAGGAACTCTTTGACTCCGTGCGGGCTCACCAGGAGCAGGGGTACCAGGCCATCCGGGTGCAGACGGGGGTCCCCGGACTGAAGTCCATCTACGGCATCGCGTCCAACGCGACGTCCGCGGGCAACGCAGGCACGCGCTACGACCACGAGCCCGCCCAGCGTGGCGCGCGGCCCGCAGAGGAGGATTGGGACACCCGCTCGTACCTGCGTCACGTGCCCACTGTCTTCGAGGCGGTGCGCAATGAGTTCGGCCCCGAACTGCCACTGCTTCACGACGGGCATCACCGGATGACTCCCATTCAGGCAGCCAAGCTAGCGAAGTCCCTTGAGCCTTACGATCTGTTCTGGCTTGAGGATGTCACTCCCGCAGAGAACCCGGAGGCACTGCGCTTGGTCCGCCAGCACAGCACCACCCCGCTGGCTATTGGCGAGATATTCAACTCGGTATGGGATTACCAGACGATCATCCGGGAGCAGCTCATCGACTACGTGCGCTCCGCGGTCACCCACACGGGAGGCATCTCGCACCTCAAGAAGGTGCTTGAGTACGCGGCTCAATACCAGATCAAATCCGGTATGCACGGGCCTACGGATATTTCCCCTGTCGGTATGGCGGCGGCTATGCACTTAGGGCTGGCGATCCATAACTTTGGAATTCAGGAGTACATGCAGCACGGTTCGCGGACCAACGAGGTGTTCCAGCAGTCATTCACCTTTACCGACGGTCTGCTGCACCCCGGCGACAACCCCGGACTAGGCGTCGAGTTGAACGTCGACGAGGCGGGCAAATACCCGTACGAGCAGGCGTACCTGCCCTACAACAGGCTGGCGGACGGCACAGTCCACGACTGGTGACGGCGAACCGACTCGTTTGAACACGGGCGCGGTGCGCCCACGTTGCTGCCCGGCCGGGAGTTGGCTTCCCGTGCCGGGCACGCGAGCGTTCGGGGTGACGCGCTCGCGTGCGGCGGGCAGACTTGCGGGCTCGTCCTAGTGGTCGCCTGTGGAGTACGTTCGTACGGCACTGGCCAAGCCCGGATTCACCGGGACACGCGGGATCAGAGTGGCCTGGAGTGCGTGGTAGACATCCGCCTTGCCCTTCTTGATCACGGCAGAGGGCCGGTTCTCCAGGTCAAGCTCGTGGTGCCAGGATCCGTCAGCCGTGTCGACTAGGTGTTCCTGGGCGTACGCCCACCATTCGCTATAGGCGGTGGCGTAACGGTCCTCGCCGGTGACAGCGTGCAGTGTGGCCGCTGCGGCGGTGGCCTCGGCCACCACCCAGTGCAGCCTGTTGCGCACCGCGGGTCGTCCCTTCCAGTCCACGGTGTAGACGAATCCGTCACGTCCGTCGACGTTCCACCCCTCGCGCACCCCCAGGTCAAAGAGGGACGCAGCGGCCTCTCGGAGCCAGGATGCCGGCTGCTGTCCGGCCTCCGCCTGAGCGGTTTCCACCAAGATCAGCAGCCTTGCCCACTCAAACCAATGCCCCACGGTGGAGCCGTAAGGCTTAAAGGGGTCGTCCCGACGTTCGCTATTGAAGTCCAGGATCGGCGCCCACTTTTCATCGAAGTGCTCCGGGAGCCTCCAGGCCTGGTCCCGGGCCGCGTGCACGGCGCGGTTCGCCAGGCGCAGGCAGCGGGCCAGCAGGTCGGGGTCGCCCGTCACGGAGAAGGCGGCGAGGTAGGCCTCGAGCATGTGCATGTTGGCGTTGAGCCCGCGATAGTCCAATGGTGTGGAATATGTGCGGTCCCACTGCTCGCTCACTGCCCCGAATTCCTCGTCCCAAAAGTGCTCAGTGATTGAATCCAAGCCCTGAGTGAGGAGCGCGGTCGCGCCGGGTCTGCCGGCGATGGCGGACGACGCGGCGGCCAACACCACAAAGCTCTGCGGGTAGGCGGCCTTGCGGTCATCGAGCGGCCGAGCGTGCTCGTCGAGCGACGTGAACCAGCCGCCAAAATCAGGGTCAGCGAAGTGGTCGCGCAGAGCCGTCAGGCCGTGGTCCGCGAGCTCGATCGCTCCAGGAACCCCGAGTAGCGTTCCCATCGCGTACACGTGAGTCATGCGACCCGTGACGTAAAGGTATTGGGGCTCGCCCGCAGTGATCTTGCCCTTGGCATCGAGCCATCCGAATCCGCCATCGGGAATGGCCGCGGCGCGTCCAAACTCGAGAAGGCGCAGGGACTCAGCCTCGAGCCAGGAGGCGTGGCTGGGTGACAGCAATGCAGACATTAGATTTCGCAATCGTGGTTGATGAGGGGGGACGGGGCGGATCGGGCTGAAATGGGAACGGAGACCTCGACACCACCGTCAGCTGTCGATGCTGGCGATGGTGTCGAGGAGTGCAACTCAAAGACCTGTGCTTGGCATCCTTGTCAGTTGGTGAGGCCCATCTGGACTGGAAGCCACGTGCTGAGTGCGGGAAAGAATGCCGTAATGAGGAGCGCGACTACCAACCCGGCTAGGAAGGGCATGAGCCGTCTGATCACGGGCTCCACGCGCAGACCCGCGATCTTGGACCCCACGAACAGGACGTTGCCCACGGGTGGGGTGATGACACCTAGGCAGAACGCGAAGGTAATGACGGTGCCGAAGTGGATGGGGGACAGCCCGAAGGTGACCCAAAGCGGGAGGAAGATCGGGGTGAAGATGAGGATCGCGGGCACGGGGTCCATGAACATTCCCACCACCAGCAGGATCCCGAGCATCAGCAAAATGATGACGAGCTCGTTGTTCGACAGCCCTAGCAGGGCATCGGCAACGAGTTGCGGGATCCGGGCGAACGACAGTACCCAAGAGAGCAGCCCGGAAACACCCACGAGGAGCATGACCATTGCCGTGGTCTGCGTGGCTTTGAGGAGCACGCCCGGGAGGTCTGCGAACCGGACTGTCCGGTACGCGAAGCCCAGCACGAGGGTGTAAACAACCGCGATCGCGGAGGACTCTGTGGCGGTGAACTCGCCCGTGAGGATTCCGCCGATCACGATGACAATCATCAGCATGGAGGGGACCGCACGCCAGAGCACTCGCAGTCCTTGGCTCATGGTGATTCGCTCGGTTGACGCGCCCCCACCGAAACGTCGGGAGCCAATGAAGGCGACGATCATGACAACCAGCGCCCACAAAAGGCCTGGGCCAACCCCGGCCATGAACAGTGCGGCAATGGACGTGCTCGACGCCAAGGAGTAGACGATCAGCGTATTTGATGGCGGGATGAGCATTCCCGCGGGAGCCGACGCGACGTTGACTGCGGCGGCGAATGGTCGGTCGTAGCCTTCCTTCACCATTCGTGGCGTCATGACCGATCCCACGGCGGCCGCGGCGGCGACCGCGGCACCGGAGACTGCGCCAAACATGGTGTTCGCCACCACGTTGGTCTGTGCCAAGGAGCTGGGCATCCGGCCCACCATGACCTTGGCGGCATCGACCAGCCGGCCGGCTATGCCGCCAGTATTCATCAGCACACCGGCAAGAACGAAGAAGGGTATCGCGAGCAAGGTGAAGTTGTTAACGGCCGTGAATACCCGTTGCGGTGAGGCGATGAGGGCACTGTCGAAGCCGACAAGAACGATCATCGCGATCATTGAGGGGAGGCCGATGGAGACGGCAATGGGGAAGCCGAGCGCGATACACGCGAAGATCCCGACGAGCAGAATTAGCCCGACAATGCTGGCAATGTCCATGGTCTATGGCTCCTGGCGGGGTTCGGGCGACTGAGGATCTTGACTCGTGTCGTCAGCACCGGGGATGCTGACGGCGGCGAAATCGTCCTCGCTGTCGACGGCGAGAAGTTCAATAGGTGCGGTGATCGTGAGCGCCTCAATGAGGTGCAGCACGGAGAACCAAATGATGAGGATGCCGGTGAACGGCATCACGAGGAACATTGGGCCCACGGTGATGGGGAGTGCGGAGAGTGATTGGCTCCACGACTGCTCCGCGTAGCGCAGCCCACCCCAGACGAATACGACCGCGATGAAGCTGATAATGGCGACCTGCACCAGAATCAACGCGCCCCGCAGAATCCGGGTTGGCAACTTGCGGATGAGGAAGTCCATGGCGATGTGCCCGCGCTCGGCGAACAACAAGGTGGCACCAAAGAACCCGAGCCACACGAAGACGTATCGAGCGAGCTCTTCCGACCACACACTCGGGTTTTGAATCACCTCACGCGCAATCACTTGCCAGACGACTGCAAGGACGAGGACGGTGAACAAGAACATGCACGCGATGGCGATCATCCTGTACAACGTTCTGCTGACTTCTCGCGCCGGGCGTAGCCAGGTGGGCTTGGACTTCTCGGGGCCAACGATGTTGGCCCCGAGAAGCGCGAACCAACTGCGCTCGGGCTTCTCGGGGCCAGTGCTCACTTGCCTGCTGCTATCGCGTCGTCGTAGAGCTTCTGCTGTACGTCGTTGGTGATGGTCTCAGCGGCCAATGGTGCGAGCGCATCAGCGAACGCAGCCTGGTCGGGGTTGGTGAAGATCGTGCCGGAGGCCTCGGCATCCGTGATCGCTGTGGCAATCGACTCGTCCCACATCGCCATGTACTCGTCCAACGTGGTTTCCCACTCGGTGCGGAAGACCTCTTGGTCTTCGTCAGACATCGACGCCATCAGGTCTGTGTTGGCGACCAGATAGTCGGTGTTGATCAGGTGGTTCGTGTAGGAGTAATACTTCGCGACCTCGTTGTGCTTTTGCGTCACGTAGGAGGGCTCGGCGTTTTCTGCCCCATCGATCACGCCTGACTGCAACGCGGTGTACACCTCGCCGAACGACATCGGGGTGGCCTTGCCTCCCATGAGTTCAATCATTCGCACCATGGTGTCGGTCTCCTGGACACGGATTTTCATCCCAGCAAGGTCGGCGGGGACCATGATGGGGCCTTCTGCCGTGTAGACCCCACGCATACCAGCGGTGAAACCGCCGTAGACGGAGATGTTCTGGTCCTCAAGCGAGGCGTAGAGGTCTCC
>Ga0307486_1001717_pt1 | contig 16139 bp, 13 predicted proteins | sample CBIW02metaG_FD_203663 | JGI IMG/M metagenome (GOLD analysis project Ga0307486, IMG submission 203663) | Sea-ice brine microbial communities from Beaufort Sea near Barrow, Alaska, United States - CBIW 0.2 | ecosystem: Environmental > Aquatic > Marine > Coastal | place: USA: Alaska | collected... | reverse complement strand
ATTGACTACTATTGCTGCATCTATTGATATTGTTTTTCCTTTTTGATTTGCAATAACCCTGAAGTTTTTAGAGAGTTTTTCAATTCTTACAACCTCAGAATTAAAAATAAATTTAATTCCAAGTACTTCTGAAGCTTCCTGTAAAAATTTCACCAGTTCTTCATCAAAATTGGTGAGCGCACGGGGAGCAAATTCTATTATTGTAACCTTCACTCCAAACCTCGCGGCAAGATGGGCAAATTCCATCCCTATATATCCGGCGCCAATAAAGATCATACTTTCCGGCAACTGTTTTAATTCCAGGAAATCATCACTGTTTATAGGATACTCTCTACCGGGGATTTTAAGTTCTAAAGGTTTTTGTCCCGTTGCGATTACTATTTTTTTTGCTTTTACCGTTTTTCCTTCTACGGAAAGGGTGTCTTTATCAAGAAATTTTGGGGATTGATGATACAGCTCTATGCCTGCTTTTTCCAAAGCATTTTCAGTAGCTGCAGGAACTCCATTTACAAAGGTATCTTTGTAAGCCATTAGATCTTCCCAGCTGAATTTGGGCATTTCGGCAATTCCTTTTCCTTTCATTTTTTCGGCCCGATCAATAATTTCGGTAAGGCCAATAAGCACTTTTTTGGGATCGCATCCACGATTGGCGCAAGTTCCCCCAAATTCACGGTTATCAGCGATAGCTACTTTTAAGCCAGCTTCAGCGCAATTATTGGCAACGCTTTTTCCTGCGGCACCGGTTCCAATCACAAAAATATCAAATTCTTTAAACTTTCCCATTTTCAACATTTATTATTGGCTGAAATTATTCAAAATGGAAGCGTATAAATTGCTGAAAAAATTATTTATGCTGAAATTAACAGGGTTTTATTCTTATTTCGGCACTAATCTAAATACAGTTCCCCACAAAAAAACTATAAATTTATTGTAAAGGAAAGCCGCAGCGATTATCTTTGCGGCAATGAGTAAAACCATAATTGCCAAATCTTTTGCACAGTCTCTGCAACAGCGGAAACTGCGAAAATACATTGCCCTTTCCGAAGAAAATCCATCGCGAATTCACATAAAAGGCCTTGTTGGCTCTGCACTTTCTTATGTGCTTGCCAATGCTTTTGAAGAAGCAGACAAACCCTTTTTGCTGATCTTTAACGATAAGGAAGAAGCTGCTTATTATCTGAATGACCTGGAACAACTTACCGGAGAGAAAAATGTCTTGTTTTATCCCGGAAGTTACCGAAGGCCCTACCAACTTGAAGAAACCGATAATGCGAACGTCTTGTTGCGCTCTGAGGTGCTCAATCGAATAAATTCCCGTAAAAAACCGGCAATAATTGTCACCTATCCCGATGCGCTTTTTGAAAAAGTGGTCACCCGAAAGGAACTGGAGAAGAGCACCCTGAAAATTTCTGTCGGTGATCTTTTATCTATTGATTTTGTAAATGAAGTTTTATTCGAATACAAATTCAAACGGGTAGATTTTGTGACTGAACCTGGCGAGTTTTCGGTTCGTGGAGGGATCATAGATGTTTTTTCCTTCAGCAATGACGAGCCTTACCGGATCGAATTTTTTGGAGATGAGGTGGACAGTATCCGAAGTTTTGATGTGGAAACCCAGCTTTCTACAGAAAAAGTCAAGAAGATCTCAGTGATGCCAAATGTGGAGAATAAAAAGCTGGATGAGGTACGGGAGAGTTTTTTTAAATATATCGCCTCAAAAACCGTTGTTTTCGTTAAAAACCTGGATTTGCTTTCCGGGGCGATGGACAAACTTTTTGAGAAAGCCGAAGAAGCCTTTAAAGAGCTATCAGAAGAAATAAAACACAGCAAGCCGGAAGAATTGTTCTGTACTTCGGGGTTGTTATTAAAGCAGCTGTTGGATTTTACGGTGGTTGAACTTGGTGACCAGGGATTTTTACAGGGAGGAGGCACTATGCGCCACCCGCAACCTGGATCGGTAATTCAAAAAGAAGTAATTAGCTTTAATACAAAACCGCAACCTTCCTTTAATAAACAATTTAACCTGCTCATCGATAATTTAATCGAAAACCAGGAGGCCGGATATCAAAACTTTATTTTTTGCGCCAGCGATCAGCAGGCAAAGCGTTTTCACGATATTTTTGAAGATCAGGACAGAAAAGTGGAATATAAAACCCTGGTATTGTCCCTTTACCAGGGTTTTATAGACGAAGGTTCTAAAATGATTTGTTATACAGATCATCAGATCTTTGAGCGTTACCATAAATTCCATCTAAAAAACGGCTATGCCAAAAAACAGGCAATAACCCTGAAGGAACTCACCAATCTTGAGGTTGGCGATTATGTTACCCATATAGATCACGGGATAGGGAGATTTGGAGGATTGCAGAAGATAGATGTAGAGGGCAAAAAACAGGAAGCCATCAAATTGGTTTACGGCGAGCGCGATATCTTATATCTCAGCATTCACTCGCTGCACAAAATTTCAAAATTCACCGGAAAGGACGGGAAACCGCCAAAAATATATAAACTTGGCAGCAATGCCTGGAAGAATTTAAAGGAAAAAACCAAGGCCCGGGTCAAGCATATCGCGTTTAATTTAATTGAACTCTATGCCAAACGCCGGTTGCAGAAGGGTTTTGCCTTTGGCCCCGACAGTTATTTGCAGAATGAACTGGAGGCTTCATTTATCTATGAAGATACACCAGATCAAACTACCGCGACCGCCGATGTGAAACTGGATATGGAAAACGACCGCCCAATGGACCGGTTGGTGTGCGGAGATGTGGGTTTCGGAAAAACAGAAGTCGCAATCCGTGCTGCATTTAAGGCGGTAGATAACGGAAAACAAGTGGCTGTTTTGGTGCCGACTACCATTCTGGCATTTCAGCATCACAAAACATTTACTGAACGCCTAAAGGATTTTCCGGTGAGCGTAGATTATTTAAACCGGTTCAGGACGGCAAAAGAGCGCAAAGAAACCCTGGAGGATCTGGCAAAGGGGAGCGTAGACATCATTATTGGGACCCATCAATTGGTGAGCAAAGCGGTTAAGTTCAAAGATCTTGGTTTGCTGATCGTGGATGAAGAACAAAAATTTGGAGTAGCGGTAAAAGACAAGCTGAAGACCATCAAGGAAAATGTGGATACGCTTACGCTTACGGCAACTCCTATTCCGAGAACGCTGCAATTCAGCCTGATGGCGGCACGGGATCTTTCTACCATTACCACGCCACCGCCAAACAGGTATCCTATTGAAAGCAATTTTGTTCGATTTTCAGAAGAAATAATCCGCGATGCCATTATTTATGAGATCCAGCGGGGCGGACAGGTTTTCTTTATTCATAACAGGATCGAGAACATAAAGGAAGTTGCCGGGATGATCCAACGACTGGTACCCGATGCAAAAGTAGGCGTGGGCCACGGACAAATGGAAGGAAAAAAACTCGAGAAGTTGATGCTCAGTTTTATGAACGGCGAATTTGATGTGCTGGTTTCCACAACCATCGTTGAAAGCGGGCTTGATGTTACTAATGCCAACACGATCTTTATAAATAACGCAAATAATTTCGGATTGTCTGATCTGCACCAAATGCGGGGTCGCGTGGGTCGAAGCAACAAAAAGGCGTTTTGTTATTTTATCACTCCGCCGGAATCTGCAATGACCGATGATGCCCGGAAACGGATGACCGCCCTGGAACAGTTCAGCGAACTTGGCAGCGGCTTCAACATCGCGATGAAGGATCTTGAAATTCGCGGAGCCGGGGACTTGTTGGGCGGTGAACAAAGCGGTTTCATCAATGAAATAGGATTTGAAACCTATCAGAAAATACTGAATGAAGCCATTGAAGAACTAAAAGAAAATGAATTTAGGGAACTCTATAAGGAAAGCGAGAATATTGGGGATAAAACCTTTGTAAAAGATACCCAGATAGATGCCGATTTTGAGTTGTTGTTCCCCGATGATTATATCAACAATATTTCGGAACGCCTTAATTTATATACCGAATTGAACAGCATTAAAACCGAAGAGGATCTGAAAAAATTTGAAGCACGACTGGTAGACCGGTTTGGGGAGTTGCCGACACAGGCGGTAGATTTGCTGAACAGCGTGCGTATAAAATGGATCGCTTCCAAAATTGGGCTTGAAAAAGTGGTGATGAAACAGGGAAAACTGATAGGTTATTTTATTTCCGACCAGCAATCAAGCTTTTATCAGACCAATGCCTTTACAAAGGTATTGCAATATGTGCAATCCCATTCTCATTCCTGTACTATGAAGGAAAAGAAAACCCGCGCCGGGTTGAGATTGCTGTTAACTTTTGAAAAAATAAATTCAATAGACAAAGCATTAAAAGTGCTGGGGCCGTTGGATTTTATACCAAAGTACGTGGAAGTCCTCACAGGTCTTAAAGACCAGTGAGGTCTAAAATCGTAAAACCTCACATTTACTGAAACTGTGAGGTTTTAACCACAAATCTATCGGGGTCTTAAATTATGTTTTTCTGTCCAAAATGCAAAAACGCGTCTTCCAAATGTTCTAATCTTGTTCCGGCCTTGTTTTTTATGATCGCCACAATGTCAAATCTCACTTCCACATTCAAATCGTGATCAGTTACAAAATGATCGACCGCTTTTACGAGGTTCTGAATTTGTCTGGCTTTTACAAATTCCTGGGGGTTTCCAAAATCCGGCGTGCTGCGGGTTTTAACTTCAATTATGGCAAGTGTCTTGCCTTTACGGGCTATGATATCAACTTCCGCTTTTTGAAACTTAAAGTTTCTGGCAACAATTTTATACCCTTTTTTCAGAAGAAATTCCACAGCCAGTTCTTCCCCATTTTTTCCCAGTTCGTTATGTGCTGCCATTTAAGATTTTTATTAGACGGATAAATTTTAATTTATAAAAGTGACTCATTTTTTAGGATATGCAAATAGGGGATATCACCCTATTTGCATATCCTAAAAAATGCCAATACACCTATAATTTATACACGATCGTTTGTACCCGAAGGTTTAGTTCTGCAATTTCTTCCGGTGAGGCACCTATAATATGATCTCCATAAAATTTGACCTTTGGCTCCTTTTCCGGAGACAGAAATACACGAAGTTTGCTTTTGTCAAATTTACCTTCGTTCCAAACTACAGCACCGCTGTAATCCCATCCAAACCCGTAAAATGAAATAGGTTTGCCGTTCAGCTTATTTAATTCATCATAGGTAGTTCCAATTCTTATCTCGGTTGTGGATTTCCAGTCTCCCCCAATTGAAATCCGGATATCATAAATTTTAGTCCGTGAAGCGTCGGCCCAGGTAATATTCAATTCGTTGGGAGTATTGGGATATAAAACGCTGTAAGGAAGTTCTTCGGTGCCTTCTTCAAAAACGCCAATAGCTTCATAAACATTGGCATCCGGGTAGTGTTCTTTAATTTCTTCAGAATTAAATTTGATAAGATTTTCAATGACAAATTTGTCCAAAGTTGTGGTAGTTGTATTTTTTGTGCTGCTGCAGGAAGCCAGGCTGAGGGCAATAAATAATAAGAATATTTTTCGCATTGGTTTAATTTTGGCTAATATTAGATAGATTTCCCACAGTTGCCTTGTCTTTTACAAGAATTTAACTTGAATTATTTAACAGATGCTTACCTTTGCAATCTTAAAAAAGATTTATAATAAATGAATAATTCTCCACAACGATATACTATTACGGCAGCATTGCCTTACACAAACGGCCCTATTCATATTGGGCATTTGGCGGGGGTTTATGTACCGGCCGATATTTATGCACGGTTTTTGAGAATGCAGGGAAATGATGTTGCTTTTGTTTGCGGAAGCGATGAACACGGCGTTGCAATTCCTATGAAAGCAAAAAAAGAAGGAGTAACCCCTCAGCAAATAATCGATAAATATCACGCGATAATTAAAAGGTCCTTTGAGGATTTTGGGGTTTCGTTTGATAATTATTCCCGGACTTCGAATAAAATTCATCATAAAACCGCTTCAGAATTTTTTATTAAATTATATGAGGAAGGAAAGTTTATTGAAGAAACCACCGAGCAATTATACGATGCAGAGGCCAATCAGTTTTTGGCAGACCGGTTTGTAACCGGAACTTGCCCAAAATGCGGTAATGAAGAGGCTTACGGAGATCAATGTGAAAATTGCGGAACTTCCCTGAATGCCACCGATTTAATAAATCCTAAATCGGCTATTACCGGTGCCAAGCCAACTATGAAGGAAACAAAACACTGGTTTTTGCCGCTGGATCAATATGAAGACTGGTTAAAAGAATGGATCCTGGTAGGCCATAAAAAAGACTGGAAAACCAACGTGTACGGGCAGGTGAAATCCTGGATAGACGATGGCTTAAGGGCGCGTGCAGTAACCAGGGATCTGGATTGGGGAATTCCGGTCCCTTTGAAAGATGCAGAAGGGAAAGTGCTTTATGTTTGGTTTGATGCTCCAATTGGTTATATTTCTTCAACCATAGAATGGGCGGAAAAGGAAGGAAAAAACTGGGAAGATTACTGGAAAGAGAAAGATACCAAATTGGTGCATTTTATAGGAAAAGACAACATCGTTTTTCACTGTATTATTTTCCCGATCATGCTAAAGGCTGAAGGCAGCTATATTTTACCCGAAAATGTTCCGGCAAACGAATTTTTAAATCTGGAAGGCAAGAAGCTTTCCACCTCCAAAAACTGGGCTGTCTGGTTGCACGAATATCTTCAGGACTTTCCCGGGCAGCAGGATGTGTTGCGCTATGTTTTAACCGCGAATGCACCGGAAACAAAGGACAACGATTTTACCTGGAAAGATTTTCAGGCCAGGAACAACAACGAGTTGGTAGCCGTTTTTGGCAATTTTATCAATAGGGTATTGGTACTCACCGATAAATATTATGCAGGGGAAGTTCCCACACCGGGAGAATATTCAGAAGTGGATAAAAACACACTTGCAACACTTAGGGCTTATCCAGCGGTAATCGCAAGTTCCATTGAAAAATACCGGTTTAGGGAAGCCCAGGGAGAATTGATGAACCTTGCCAGGTTGGGAAATAAATATCTGGCAGATGAAGAACCCTGGAAAATGATAAAAACCGATGAAGAGCGAGTTAAGACCGTGATGTATGTCGCTTTGCAAATTTCATCGGCATTAGCTAGGCTTAGTGAACCTTTTTTACCTTTTACTTCAGCAAAATTGAGGAAGTTTTTAAATATGGAACAGGAAGCGACTTCTTTACCCGGAAATCAAGCGAACTCATGGAACGAAGTGAGCACAAACGAAACTTTACTTCCTGCCGGGCATCATATTGGAAAAGCCGAATTGCTTTTCAGCAAAATTGAAGATGAACAAATTGAGAAACAATTAGAAAAACTGGAAGTTACAAAAGCAGCAAACCAGGCAGAAAATAAGAAAGTGGAACCTCAAAAAGAGACCGCCAGCTTCGAAGATTTCACAAAAATGGACCTGCGTGCAGGAACCATCGTGGAGGCGACAAAAATGCCTAAAGCCAATAAATTACTGGTCTTAAAAGTAGATACGGGATTGGATATCCGGACGATTGTTTCCGGAATTGCCGAAAGTTTTACGCCTGAAGAGATCATCGGAAAAAAAGTGACCGTGCTTATAAACCTTGCGCCAAGAAAATTGCGCGGAGTAGAAAGCCAGGGAATGATTTTAATGACCGAATCTGCAAATGGAAAGCTGGTATTTTTAAATCCTGATACCGATAATGTGGATAATGGAGCCGTGATTTCTTAGCCAGAAGTTGTACAGCATTTGACGAATGACAATAACAGATAAAGAAATACAAGCTGATTACAAAAATCGAATTAACCGAGTTTTTGAATTTATTGACGAAAACTTGGAATCGGATTTATCGTTGAGCACAGTTTCGGGAATTGCTTTTTTCTCACCATTTCATTTTCATCGAGTATTCAAATTCGTTACTGGAGAAACTCTAAATGAGTACGTGACAAGACGGAGAATTGAAAAATCGGCATCTGATTTATTACATAAAAACGCCACGGCAACAGAAATAGCACACAATTACGGATTTAGTGATAATTCTTCCTATTCAAGAGCTTTCAAAAAATATTTTGGAGTAAGCCCAACTGAATTTAAAAAACAAAACCCAAATAGACATAGCAAGATTCGTCAACTTAAAAGCAAGAACGGACAAGAATATCCTGACTACGACAAATACATTTGCGTCATTAATAATCTTAAAAATTGGATAAAAATGAACGCAAAAATTGAAATTAAAGAAATGCCTAAAATGGATTTGGCGTATAAATCAAGTATTGGACCTCAAAACCTTGAAAACTCCTATGGAAAATTAATGCAATGGGCAACACCAAAAGGATTAATTAACGACAAAACAAAAATGATAACGATTTATCACGACAGTTTTAAAGTTACACAAGCTAACAAAGTACGAATGAGCGCTTCTATTTTGCTTGACAAACCTATTGAAACGAAAGGAGAAATCGGACTAACAACCATAGAAGCTGCAAGATTTATAGTTGGTAGTTTTGAAATTGGATTAAACGAATTTGAAAAGTCGTGGACAGGACTATTCGTCTGGATGAACGAAAACGGATATAAGAAAGCCGACAAAGAACCTTTTGAGATATATCATAATAATTTTAATGAACAGCCTGAAAGAAAAGCTATTGTTGACTTTTGCATACCAATTGAATAAAAAAACGATGTACAACAACGTAGTTAATGGCGGTTTTGTACTGAAATTCAAGGTTTTAGCATTTAATAAACCAGATGTTAAGCCGAAAGTTAGGTGCTTCTAAATCCGCCACTAACCATAAACAGCCCGTTCACGACTGCGCTCGAACTGACATTATAAAATTATTCGTGCATTCGTGGCTAAAAAAGCCTGATTGCAAGGTTTAGCCATGAATGCACGAATGTTTAATTTAAGTGACAACAACATATTGACATATCAAATTATGTAACAGATCAACTGAATAGTCTTTCATCTATTATCTATTTTCTCTCGTCTCAAACTTATTTCCCCATCAGCAATAATTCACTGCAAATTACTTCGGTGATATATTTTTTAACTCCATCTTTATCCTCATAACTGCGGCTGGTAAGTTTGCCTTCAATTCCTATTTCTTTGCCTTTTGGGACATAGGATTCAATGAGTTCTGCGGTTTTTCCCCAGGCCACTATATTGTGCCATTGGGTATCTGTGACCTTTTCGCCTTTGCTGTTTTTGTAACTTTCGTTTGTGGCGATGGAAAATTTGGCCAGTTTTTTACCCGATTCAAGATTTAAAATTTCAGGGTTGTTTCCTACGTGTCCAATTAACTGTACTTTGTTTCTTAAAGTGCTCATAACTATAAAATTTATTGCAGTTGAAAATCATTCGTTCATTTCAACGGTACAAACATAGAGTGGGTTTTAAGCTGTATCCGGTTGGGAATGGTTTGTTTTCGTTTACTTGCGTTTGTAAACGTTTGTAAATGGATAATTTTAGGTAATTATTGATTTCCTTAGACGAAAAATAAGGGGATTTGTTATTAATTTGTATATATTATCGGGCTTGCCGATTTCAGCTCTATTTTTTAGTGGCTAAAATCAGTATTGAACAAATATCCATTCAAAAATCAAGATTTATTATGCCATTTAAAAAAATAAACGCATCACTTAAAGAAGTTCTTGACAGTAAAGGTTTCGAAGAGCCTTTGCCATTTCAAAAGAAGATTTTATCCAAAATAAAAAGTGGTGCAAATTTATTTGGAATCGCCCCGGAAGGCAGTGGCAAGACAACATCCATAATAATTGCCACAATTCAAAAATTGGGAGGAGAGGCTTTTGAAGATGCTCCACGGGCTTTGATTTTTGTTAAAGACAAAGAAGCGGCTTTAGAACTGGAACAAAAATTCAAAGAGTATACAAGACGAATGGACCTTAGGGTTTTTGCGGCCTTTGACGAACCTAATATGGAAACTCAAAAAGGGGAAATTTACTCTGGAGTGGACATCGTAATTGCCACGACAAAACGACTGAACCAACTATTTTTGCACAGCGGAATTAATTTGAGTCAGTTGCAATTATTTATTGTGGAGGATGCCGGATTTTTAATTCGAAATAAAGCCTTTATCGACCTGATCAGAATCCCTGAGAGCATTAACAAATGTCAGTATTTGGTTTTTTCTGATAAATATGACGCCAAAATGGAACGGTTAAAGGATTCATTTATGGCTCATTCACAGCTAATAGAACTCAAAGAACCAGAAGAAAGAAAATAGAACATAGAATACAGAAAATTTGTGATATATCCCCGAAACGAAAGAGTTTAGAATACAGAAAATAGGGTATTTTATTTTTTATTGTAGGGGCGGACAGCTGTCCGCCCCTACAATAAAAAATATTTCGGAAAAAAGATTCATTGATTATCATTTCACTAAAAACTCGCATAATTTAATATAAAATCAGTAAAAAATCAAGGTTAAATTTTTCCTAAACAGCGCCAATGAAAGCGGCAAGCGTCAAAGAACTTAAACAGGAACTCAGCAATTGTTCGCAGCAGGAATTGTTGGAATTGTGTTTGCGACTTTCGAAATTCAAAAAGGAGAATAAGGAACTTCTTACTTATTTGCTCTTTGAATCTTATGATGAAGCAGGTTATATCGAAAATGTAAAGAGCGAGATCGACACTCAATTTGATCAGATAAACCGAAAAACTTATTATTTTATTAAAAAGGGCGTTCGGAAAATTTTGCGCGATCTCAAGAAATTTATCCGCTACTCCCAGAAAAAAGAAACGGAGATAGATTTGTTGATCTATTTCTGTTTGAAACTAAAAAATTTCACTCCGTTTATTCATAAAAATCCCACTCTTCAGAAACTGTATTTGGGCCAAATTAAAATGATAGAAAAGGCCGTAGGTACCTTGCATGAAGATCTACAAAGTGATTATGGACCGGAACTGAAAGAACTGGGCAATTTAAAATAATTGATAAATTAGATGATTCTGTTTTATAAGTTTGAGCAAGCTATTTTTTTAGTGCAACTTTAATTCTTTGGGCCTAGTTGAAAGGGATGAATTATTGAGGATGTTTAATTGCCACCAAGACACCAAAGCACAAAGAATCACAAAGGGTTTCTTGGTGAAACTTTGAGTCTTAAAGCCTTTGTGGCAATAAATCTTGCATTTTTTTTCATAAAAATCTTTTATTGAACACTCCCCCAAGTTATTAAATACATTTTCCCTATATTTAAATATGCAAAAATCATGTTTGGAATGCGGGGAAAAAATTGTCGGCAGGATCGATAAAAAATTCTGTAGTGATTATTGCAGGAATGCGTATAACAACAATATCAATAAGGACAGCAATAACCTGGTGCGGAATGTGAACAACAGCCTGCGAAGGAATTACCGGATTTTAGGGGAACTCAACCCCACCGATAAAACAAAAGCCAGCAAAACCAAATTGCTGGCCAAAGGTTTTAGTTTTGATTATTTCACGAGCATCTACACCACCAAATCCGGATCAGTATATTATTTTGTTTATGATCAGGGTTATTTGGCGCTGGAAGGAGATTTTTATGCCCTTGTAAAACGCTTTTAAAAACCGCACTGGAAATTCCTGTTTTTAGAAAAGTGAATATCCATTAATGCCTTTAAATTTCAGAAATAATAAAAAGATCTAAAATAAAATTGGTGTCACTTTTTTTAAGATCGTGTTTATTAAATTCCGGGGTCCTTTTATGGATGCCAGTTTTGGGCACGCAGTTTAAGCGCGGCACATAAGATGTCTTTCCGGCTTATCAGGCCAATCAGTCTTCCATTTTCTATAATAGGAAACCTTCTGGCATGGTGTTCAAAAAAAAGCGAAGCGCACTCAAAAATGCTCGCATTCTTATCTATCGTTTGCACATTGGTTGCCATATATTGTTCAATCTTCATATCGCCAATAGGCATATTGTAATACCTGCTTTCCGAAATTTGCTTCATACAATCCCCGTCAGAAATCATCCCTAACAATTCGTGGCGTTCATTTACCACCGGGGCGCCCGAAATTTTATTTTTTGTAAGGGTCTCCATCACTTCAGCTACCGATTGATCTTTGCGAAAGGTAATTAGGGACTCCGCCATATAATCCTTTACCAGAATTGTATCGCTTTTCAATTTTTCGGGTTTGGCCCTTTGCCCTTGAAAACTTTTTATTCCCATAGCCTTAAGTATTTGATTAATAAGACTTTCAATATAATCATTTTTTCACTTGAATGTATCAGTCCTGATAGTTTAATATTATTTTAACTTATTTGATCTGTTCATAAAATTTTGAATTACTAACATGACTAAAGGAATGCAGTCCTCAATTTTACTGATCAAACAAGACCATTGCCTTTCATATAAAAGGCTGAATTTTAATTAATATAAGTTCTTTTGATGTTTAAAGATCCAGTTCCTTTTATAGAAGTTTTTCAGACTTTAAACACTTTAAATACTGATTAGTTACTTTTTAATTTAACTTAATTATCTTTAAACCCTTATTTAGTTCCGAATTTATGCTGAAAAAATTATCCCCACTTATTGTTCTCCTGATATTGATATTTCTCATCTGGTTTATTTTTTATTCCAGTATGCCGCGAAATGTCGAATCCGGGAATATTCCCCAAACTGAATTTTCTACACTAAGGGCATTTCAGGATGTGACCCAAATAGCAAAAACCCCGCATTTTGTAGGCAGTAACGCGCACAGTGTGGTTCGCAATTATATTGTAAATGAATTGCAAAAACTTGGGTTGGAAGTGCAAACCCAGGAAGGCTATAGCCTCACTAACGAAGGAGTGATCTCGCGCCCTCAAAATATCCTGGCCAAAATCCCGGGGAGTGACAGCGGAAAAGCTCTTTTGCTGATGTCCCATTACGACAGCGCCGGCCATTCTTCTTTTGGCGCAAGTGATGCAGGCAGCGGAGTTGCCACAATTTTGGAAGGGATCAGGGTATTTATGGCTAAAAATGAACCACATAAAAATGATATTATCCTTCTCTTTACCGATGCTGAAGAACTGGGCTTGAATGGGGCCGAACTTTTTGTAAAGGAGCATCCATGGGCAAAAGAGGTTGGCCTGGCATTAAATTTTGAGTCGCGCGGAAGCGGGGGGAATTCCTTCATGCTCCTGGAAACCAATGGCGGAAACGCGGGATTGATCAAACATTTTATCAGTGCAAATCCTGATTTCCCGGTTACCAATTCCCTGGCTTACAGCGTTTATAAAATGCTTCCCAATGATACCGATCTAACGGTGTTGCGGGAACAAGGCCACATCAACGGGTTTAATTTTGCCTTTATAGACGATCATTTTGATTACCATACCGCCAATGATATTCCGGCCAATTTGGATAAAGAAACCCTGGCTCACCAGGGAAGTTACCTGATGCCTCTTTTGGATTATTTTAAAGATGCCGATCTTTCAGATCTTAATTCTGAGGAAGACCTGATCTATTTCAGTTTGCCTTTCGGAAAAATGGTCAGCTATCCTTTTTCCTGGATCTTCCCGATGCTGATCATTGGTTTTAGCCTGTTTTTTGCGGTGCTGATCTATGGTTTTTATACGAAGAAAATAAATCTGAAAACCCTGTTCCAAGGCGCAGTGCCATTTTTTATCAGCCTTTTTGGTTCCGCCATCCTGGTTTATTTGCTGTGGCAGTTTTGCCTGATGATCTATCCGGAATATGCCGAAATGGAGCAGGGGTTTACCTATAACGGATATTATTATATCGCAGCGGCTATTTTCCTGAGCCTTAGCTTGTGTTTTTTAATTTATCACCGACTTGGAACTCCTAAAAAACAGGCCGGGGATTTTATATTTCCCCTGTTTTTCTGGGTGCTGATATGTGCTTTGACGGCGTTTTATCTAAAAGGCGCCGCTTATTTTATTATCCCGGCCTATTTTGGGGTGCTGCAGTTATGGGTGATGTTGCGGCAAAAAAGCCCAAACCTTTTCCTGATGCTTCTTTTGAGCCTCCCTGCCCTTGTTTTGATTCTGCCTTTTGTAACCAGCTTTCCCGTCGCACTTGGACTAAAGATCCTTTACGTATCAGCGATATTAACCGTATTCCTGTTCGCGTTTTTTCTTCCTGTTTTTGGGGCTTTTAATCGGAAAAAAGCGTTGGGACTGCTATTGTTCCTCATATTCAATATCATCTTTATAACCGCGCATTTTAAATCTGGTTTTACTGAAGAAAGGCCTAAACCAAACAGCCTGGTTTATCTTTTGGATACCGATGCCCAAAAGGCCACCTGGAATTCCTACGATAATCTTATCGATCCCTGGACGCAAAATTATTTTGGCGAAGATCCTGCCGTTATTCCATCTGAAAATGATGGGTTTAGCAGTAAATATGGTTCTGAATTCACATTTAAAGCTGAAGCTCCCGTCGTCAATATTCCGGAACCGGGAATTGTTTTTGAAGCATTAAAAACTTCAGACAGTTTGGAAAATATCAACCGATATTCTCTAAAAATAGCACCGAACCGAAAAATCAACCGGATGGAATTGTTTGTGGACAGATCTTTTAATTTTAAGGAATTCAAGGTGAACGGACTGGAGGCAGATTCTATTTACCTGGGCGCAAATCCATTTCATGTTTTTACAAAAAGATGGCTGGACAGGTTGCTGGTTTACCACGCTGCAAACCGCGACACATTGCGGTTGGAGTTTGCCGTAAAAGGTAAAAAACTGCCTGAATTTGTTTTATACGAAGCCAGTTCTGATTTGCTGGAAAATGAAAAATTGAAGGTGCCACAGCGGGAAAAAACAATGATCCCAAGGCCCTTTGTTTTAAATGACGCGGTAATCCTTAAAAAAACGATCAAATTAAACTAAGTTTTGATTCAATAAATTTGATGAAATTGTAAATGATCAAAAACCCTGAGAGGGAAAGACAGGAAATATATGAATATATCAATATTGGGATGTGGGTGGCTTGGATTGCCGCTGGCTAAAAAGTTAGTGGAAGAAGGCCATGTGGTAAAAGGTTCGACCACCAGCCGTGAGAAAATGACCCAACTTACCTCTGAAGGGATCTTGCCTTATCTCCTTAAATTACATACCGAAGGAATCCAGGGAGATATAACGGCATTTTTGTCGGATGCAGATGTATTGATCATCGATATTCCACCGGGATTGCGCGGGGATCCTGACGCTAACTTTATAGGAAAAATTGGCAGGTTGCAGGATTACATCAAAAAAAGCGGCGTTGCAAATGTACTTTTTATAAGCTCAACTTCGGTTTATGAAGACAGCCTTGAAATTCCCGTTTATACTGAAAATGACCCGGCCAACGGCATTTCCGAAAGTGCAAAACAACTGAGGTCTGCGGAAGAACTTTTAAGAAACAGCGAATCTTTTTCTGCAAGTATTGTGCGCTTTGGAGGATTATTTGGTCCCGGAAGGAATCCCGTGAATTATTTGTCTGGCAGGAAAAACATAAAAGACCCAAAAGCGCCGGTAAATTTGATCCATTTAGAGGATTGCATCGGGATAATAATTGAGATCATCAATAAAAAGGCCTGGGGAGAGATCTTTAACGCCGCTTCCCCGGAGCATCCCAGCAAAGAGGAACATTATACAAGTAAAGCCCGGGAAAACAACCTGCCATTGCCGGAGTTTGACCAGGGCCATGCTTCAAAAGGCAAAACAATAAGATCTGTGAATCTCAAAGAAAAGTTGGATTATAGTTTTAGGCAGGTTTTATGAAAGCTAAAAACCTGGGGAAGTATTGGATCATAACTCCCTCCAAAAACAAAGATTGAGATTTAGGCTGGAATATCAAAATGGTCTTAATTAATAAAATATAAATAATATTTTTACTTAAAAGTTGAATAATATCAAATTTAGTTGGTGCCTTTAAGGTATTAATGTCAAAAACTTTAACAAGTTTTTAGGATGTTCTTTTTGAATCAGGTATATTTGAGAGTAATTAAAAGACATGGCGTCTATTAGCGAACTATCAGCTATAGGATATGAACGACATGGTTGATATAAACATGTTGTGTACAATACGATGAAAAATATATTAATTATTTTACTGATTCTAATTTCTACTTTGAGCTTTTCTCAGAACAACTCGGAATTTGAAATTTTCCGAAAAGTTATTGCTCACGAAATCAGGGATG
>Ga0307486_1001715_pt1 | contig 16148 bp, 18 predicted proteins | sample CBIW02metaG_FD_203663 | JGI IMG/M metagenome (GOLD analysis project Ga0307486, IMG submission 203663) | Sea-ice brine microbial communities from Beaufort Sea near Barrow, Alaska, United States - CBIW 0.2 | ecosystem: Environmental > Aquatic > Marine > Coastal | place: USA: Alaska | collected... | reverse complement strand
CCATGAATTCATTGATTGTGGATATAGGTTGATGACCTCATATTTAAAAAGAAAAGGCTATCGTATCAACCATAAAAAACTATACAGGATTATGAAAACTGCTGGAATGTTAAAGCTGGAAAACCGAATAAACAGAAGCGGTTCTGGGCGTAAATTTGTAAAATTCCGGAAAGTGAAGACCTTCAGACCCCTTGAATGTTTAGAAATGGATATAAAGATGGTCTGGATCCCAAATGCCGGTAAAAACGCCTATTTGCTATCTGTTATTGATGTGCATACCCGTAGGATTTTGAAAGATTATTTTTCTTTTTCTATAAAACAGGCGCAGGTAATTGCGCTTCTCTCTGATTTGTTTGAGAGCTATCAATATCCGGAAAGTGTGGTCATTAGAAGTGATAATGGAAGCCAGTTTATAGCTAGCAATGTGCGTGAATACCTGGGAATTATTGGGGTTGATCAGGAGTTTACACATGTAGCCACACCTGAAGAAAATGCACATATTGAAGCCTATCATGGAATACTAAAAAAAGAAGTATTCACAAGATTTGATTATAGAACCTTTGGTGAGATTGAGCAGATCTTAAAAAGATATGTTGTTTTCTACAACAATGATCGGCTTCATGGGCTGTTGGGACGCATTACACCAATGGAAAAATGGAATCAAGATCAACACCTAATTTTAATGAAAAAACAAACCGCTTAATTAATATTTGAAATCTAGAATAATACTCTTGTTTTATAGGGGTCAAAACAGAGCACCACTTGGTTTCCAAGTTTATTATTTTTGATAACACTATTTTTAGGTTCGTTTGGGTTACAGGCACAAACTAGTCAAACTGATGGTAACTGGAACGATCCCAATACCTGGAACACTGGGGTTGTACCATCTTCTTCCGATAATGTTACTATAAAAACAATCGTTACCATCCCATTGGGGACATCAAACGTAGAGGTTAACAATTTAATTATTGGAAAAAACGGGAATCTTATTGTAAACGGAAATTTAAAAGTAAATGCAGATTTAACCATGGATAAAAACTCTACGGAATTTACCATGGGTTCAGAGGCCGTAGTTACCGTAATTGGTAATTTTGATGCCAAAAATCAAATTTTAATTGATATTTCCAGTTATTTAATTATTCAGGGCGATTTTACAAAAGATGGATCCGCTAATCAAGGAGAAATAAATGTAGATGAAGGACATATTTACATTTTTGGTGAAGTTGATGTTAACTGGACAAATTTTGAAGATTGTAACGGAACCTATGATGGAACCACCACCACTGAGGAAGATGATTGTGATTATGGAGCTATAGATGATTACATAAATAATACAGACACCTTCCCTCCTGAGGTGTTGGAATTAATAAGTTGTTTCACTATAAATGGACTAGTAGATGAAACGGTTTGTACCAGCAGTGCGGTTACTTTGAGTATTGATCCTGTTACCGATGTAACATATGAGTGGCAGGTAAAAACTGTGGCCGATCCTTCGTGGGTAGAAGTCACCGGAGAAACTTCAAGTACATATAACATTACCAATAGTGCTGATTTGAGCTTATCGGAAAATAAGTATAGAGTTATTTTAAGACCAATTGATCCAGTTAATTCCAATTGTCAAATTGGAATTTCAGTGGCAGCAACACTCATTGTTGAACAATTGGGAGAATGGACAGGAAATACAAGCTTAGATTGGAACACAGCCTCGAACTGGGCATGTAATACTATTCCTACTTTGAATGCAAATGTTGCAATAAATAGCGGTAATACCACTTTAAGCACTGGAGCTATTGGAATGGCGAAGGATGTAATAATTGATGCCGGAGCAACTTTAACAGTCCTTGACAACACATTACAAATAGCCGGTTCAGTTGCAAATGGTGGAACTTTTGATTCTCAGGAAGGAGGAGTGGCCTTTGTGGGAACTGTCGCTCAAACTATTCCCGCCAATACATTTTTAGCAAACAGGATCAGAAACCTGATCATAAATAATACTGCCGACGTTAGCTCCTTGGGAAACCTGGAAATAACTGGATTCCTTAGAGTTGAAAACGGGAATTTCAATACAGGAAACGCGCTCACACTTATTTCCAACACTACTCAAACCGCACTTATAGATGGTTCGGGCACCGGTGAGGTTATTGGAACGGTGAAAATGCAACGTTATTTGGATGTCGCCTTCGGATATAAATATTTCAGTGCACCTTTTAGCAATACTAGTGTCGGAGATTTTAGTTCTTATATGGATCTGGTAGATCCTGATACTTCATTTCCTAATTTCTATACCTACGATGAAAATAGGCAATTTGCCGATTCTGCATCTACCGGATGGAAAGCCTATACAACTGCCAATGACCCATTGGATATTTTAAAAGGTTATGCCCTGAATTTCGGGGACACTTTAGCTTCTCCAAAAACCGTTGAGATCACGGGAACTGTTAATAACGGTGATAAACAAATTACCTTGTACAACAATGACAGGTTATATACCAAAGGCTTTAATTTAGTAGGGAACCCCTACCCTTCCCCAATTGACTGGAAAGCCGCTGCAGGTTGGACCAAAACCAATATAGACGATGCCCTTTACTTTTTTACATCCGGAAACACAAACATGTACACAGGAACCTATACTACTTATGTAAATGGTATTCAAAGTGCCGATGGGTTATCCTCCAATATTATCCCGTCCATGCAGGGCTTTTTTGTACACGTTAGCGATGGTCCTCCTACAGTTACTGCAACTTTGGAATTTACGAACTCAGTACGGACAAATAATTATTCACAACAGTTTTTAAAAGTCAGGGAACCGGAAAAAGCTGCTTTGATCAGGATCACTGCAGCTTTTGAAAACGAAGGAAAAACTGATCCTGCGGTACTATATTTTCCCCTTTTTGCCGAATTTTCCTTCGAAAAAGACAAGGACGCGCTTAAATTGATGAATACCGATGTTGCCGTTCCAAATCTTTACAGCCTTACTCCTGAAAGCAAAAAATTGTCTATCAACGCCCTTCCAAAACCAGAGAGCAGTGATGTAAAAAAAATACCTTTGGGCCTTAAAACCGAAAAAGATGGATGGTTGCTCATTGGCTTAAAAGACCTTGAGAACCTACCTTCAAATTTCAATGTTTATTTAATCGATACAGAAAAAAGAATTGGTCAGAATCTAAGCAAAAAACCTCAGTACAGGTTTTATGCAAATTCAGGGCAGCACGATACCCGATTTCATCTGATGTTTTCAGAAACCGAGCTCAGTGATCCCGCGATTGCGTTTGATGAACCCTTTAGCGTAAAAACTATAGGCGGAAAAGTAATGGTGAGTATGAATTTGCAAACAGGTCAAAGTGGGGAATTACTGGCCAGCACCGTTACAGGGCAAATTCTGGACAGAAAAAATGTATCCGAAAATGAAATTTCGGAAATTGAGGGAATAAAAAGCTCAGGGGTTTACTTCCTCAGTATAAACCTGAAAGACGGGATGTTTTCCAAAAAAGTATTAATTCAAAAATAAGGAAAATAGCTTATAATCTTATCGGGACAAAAAAGCTCCTTTAATTTTTCCAACAACTTCTGTCAACGTTCAAAAATAATTTTGACCATTGATATATTAATCGTAATATTGCAATGAACAAATACTATTAAAATGGGATTGACCAAAACGGAAATGTTTACCGACCAGCAAAATGAAATTTCATGCTTCGCCAAAGTCCTTGGACATCCGGCAAGGATAGCAATTTTGCAATATTTATTCAAAATTGACTCTTGTGTTTGTGGAAACCTTGTAAATGAAATAGGACTTGCCCAACCAACTATTTCCCAGCACCTCAAGGAATTAAAACAATTGGGTTTAATAAAAGGCAATATTGAAGGAACAAGTGTTTGTTACTGTATCAACAAAGAAAACTGGATTAAAATGAAGGAAATAATGTTTCAATTTCTTAATCAGGATATTTCAAAAAATGAAGATTGCTGCTAAAATAAAAAAAAACATTGATTTTATAATCCCCTTAAACTAATTAAAATGAAAAAAGAACAAGAATTAAAGAACATAGTGAAAGAACGTTATGCCAGAATTGCCGAACAGGGTAAAGCTGAAAACGCATCCTCTTGTTGTGGTGCGACCACACCTTCCAACAAAGTTTACAATATTATGATGGATGACTACTCTGAAACCAATGGCTATATTGAGGATGCCGATTTAGGCTTAGGCTGTGGTCTTCCAACGCAATTCGCCAATATCAAAAAAGGGGATACGGTAATTGATTTAGGTTCCGGTGCCGGAAATGATTGCTTTGTGGCCCGACACGAAACTGGTGTAGAAGGAAAAGTAATCGGTATAGATTTTACACCTATCATGATTGGCAAAGCCAGGATAAATGCTGAAAAATTGGGGTACAACAATGTCGAGTTTAGAGAGGGTGATATTGATGATATGCCAGTGAGCGACGATATTGCAGATGTAATTGTCAGTAATTGTGTGTTGAACCTTGTTCCCAACAAGCAAAAAGTTGTCGAAGAAATTTACAGGGCATTAAAACCAGGTGGACACTTTAGTGTTTCAGATATTGTTTTGGTTGGCAGTCTTCCTGCTGCTTTGAGAGAAGATGCCGAAATGTATGCAGGATGTGTTGCAGGAGCCATTCAGAAATCTGACTACCTGCAATTGATAGAAGATAAAGGCTTTCAAAATATAAAAGTCCAAAAAGTGAAGCCTATTGTCATTCCTGATGATATACTAGGTAAATATCTTTCTCAGGATGAAGTAATAAATTTTAACAAAGGAGCTACAGGAATTTTCAGCATCACGGTTTACGCAGAAAAGAAAGGTTCAATTCAGGAAAAACCAAAAGTAAAACTTTCCGAAATTTCAACTGCAAATCCTTGTACGCCAGCGAACGGATGCTGTTAGGTCAAATCCATCTACCTGCGCCAAAACATTCTTACACGGGAAGCCTGTCATGAGCAATGCACGCAGTGAAGGAAATCTCACACATGCACAAGGAAAAAGCTTCTCAGAAATGGGAAGCTTTTTTTATTTTTGGATGGCTCCAACTTTTTAAAGCTTTAAGACTTTGAGGGAATTAATCGTTTATGAACCGGGGAATTGAGCACAGTTTCCAGATATATTAATTTCTACCCCTCACCTATAAACAGACTAAAAAGCTTATTTTAGTCTAAAATTGGCAGTCAATCTAAGTTTTTGGACAAACTACTGTTGAATTCATTTGACAATAAATTTTCAATATTAAAAACATCTAAACCTCTGATTATGCATAAATATATTCTTCTCATTTTTGTTGGATTTTCCATTTGGAGCTGTTCCGTAAATGATGAAAAAACAACTTCTGAAATAATAGGGACCTGGAATTGGACCGGATCTTCCGGAGGTATTACCGGAACTACTGAAACACCTGAATCCACAGGAGACGAAAGAAAACTGGAAATTTCAAAAGATTCCATCAAAAGCTATTTAAATGGGGAGTTGAATTTGAAAACAAAATACACAGTTGAAATAAGAGAATCACTATTGTTTAATGAACCACGTAAAATGATAATTTCCGGGAATGGGTTTAATCAGATAATTGATTTTAATGTAGATACCTTGGTTTTATCCGGGGATTGTAATGATTGCTTTACAAGTGAATATAAAAAAGAATAAAATAAAATAACATCACAACATCTGGCAGAACTTTTCCAAAGTTTGAAACTTTGGAAAAGTTCAATAATTTATGAAATGGGAGTTGTACCACAGAAGCATAAAACAAAGGTTATGAACCACAGAAAAATAATTCAGTTCGGAAGTGCAATTTTTTTAATCGAATCTATCCTTATGGGAATTTGGTTTTACTCAATGAAGCCTCATTCAAGCAACGCCTTTGGACTGTTGCAAATTGTATTTCTGTTACTCGGAATTAACCTGATTTCAGGACTTGTGCTATACTTTCTTAAAAAACCATTTGCTTCATTATTCTTAGCTAATTCCATAATTTGCCCCATGATTTTTTACGCTCTCTGGATTATGTGTTTTACTTATTGGGCTAAATAATTAAGAACACATTGAAAAAACAGGGGCAATATTTTAAATAAAAGAATCTATATGGAACCCAGATTTGAGAATCTAACCGAAAAAAAATTGGTGGGAATAAGAATGACAATGTCCCTGGTGGGCAATAAAACCGGTGAACTTTGGAGAAATTTTATGTCCAGACGTAAAGAAATAACAAACAATAGGACAAACGACTTGATTTCAATGCAGGTATATAAACCAACATATTTTTCGGACTTTAATCCTACTAACGAATTTGAAAAATGGGCAACGATAGAGGTAACAGATTTTGACAGCATACCAGATAACATGAAAACATTCATATTGACAGCTGGGCTTTATGCTGTTTTCCACTACAAAGGATCAAGTATGGACAATAGTATTTTTCAATATATTTTTGGGACCTGGATTCCAAACTCAAATTATTTGTTGGACGATAGACCACATTTTGAAGTGCTGGGAGAAAAATATAAAAATGCCGATCCAAATTCGGAAGAAGAATTATGGATCCCAATACGGCCAAAATAAAAATGCAAGCTGGGAACACTATGTATAACCAGCGCCAGCAAAAACACTATATTTAAGCATTTTTAGCCCGCTCAAAATTCGTCACTATTGTACAGGAAAGTACAACTTATAATTTGCCGGTGTAAGAAATTAAGAAAGAATATGGAAGAACCTAAAATGTAACTTTAAAAAATGATTACAAAGCTCATATTATATTCAGGAATTGCCGGGGTCACTGTTTTTATAGGTGGAATTTTAGCCCATTATTTTAACCATCATATCAAAGAAAGTCCTGTAAAATATGAAATAACGCATACCCTAATGTCCTTTGGTTCAGGAATTATTTTATCTGCAGTGGCTTTGGTTTTAATACCTAAAGGAATGGAAGAGTTGGAATTGATACCAATGGCTTCCTCTTTTTTAGTTGGTGCAATTCTATTTATGCTACTTGATCGATATTTGTCTAAAAAAGGTGGACGCATCGCCACCCTTTTGGCAATGATGATGGATTTTGTACCTGAATCTATTGCGTTAGGAGCAGTTTTCGCCATTGACATAAGATTGGCTACATTTTTGGCTGTATTAATTGGGCTTCAAAATTTACCTGAAGCCTTTAACTCTTATAGAGATTTAATATTGAGTGGTTTTACAACAAAGAAAACGCTCATCATATTTTTCTTTTTAAGTTTTTTCGGAATTTTTGGAGCTTTGGCAGGTCATCTTCTTTTAAGCAACCATCAAGAATTAACTGCACATTTAATGACATTTGCCAGTGGTGGAATTTTATATTTACTGATTCAAGATATTATTCCTGAAGGTACATTGAAGAAAAACCATTTGACATCTTTAGGAGCCACTCTTGGATTTTTAGTTGGAATTATAGGTGACCAATTGGTCTGAAAACAATAACCTTTGGCATATATAAAAAAGAACAGCAAATGAGCATAGAAGAATCATACAATTCCTGGGCGAAACAATATGATACAAATAAAAACAAAACACGTGATTTAGACATTAAATCAACTATTGAGACTTTGTCAAAATATGATTTTAAGAACGTGTTGGAGTTAGGATGTGGAACCGGAAAAAATACTGGGTGGCTACTGACAAAAGCAGATCGAATTATTGGACTGGATTTTTCACAAGAAATGTTAGATCTGGCAAAAGAAAAAATATCAGATAATAATGTTGAATTTAAAAAATCTGACTTAAAAAAAGATTGGGAAATTGAAAATCAATTCGCAGATTTGGTGACTTCAAGTTTGACACTTGAACACATTGACGATTTAAATCATATTTTCAATCAGGCAAATCTAAAACTAACCGAAAATGGAATATTTTTCATCAGTGAACTGCATCCATTTAAACAATACACCGGAAGCAAGGCAAAATATGAAACCGACAATGGAATAGAAGAACTGGAAGTCTATACTCATCATATTTCCGACTACCTCGACAATGCTAAAATAAATGGATTTGAATTACTTGAAATCAAAGAATGGTTCGATGAAAAATCTGAAAAGGTACTCCCAAGACTTATTTCATTTATATTTAGAAAGAAGAAATACTAGTGTCAACAATAAACAACGCATTTGGGAAGTAGTGTAAAACACGAACATTTGCACCAAAAATAAAATTCGTTGCAGTTTGAAAATGTTGCGTTCCAATAAGCCAAACCTACCAAATTCAAAACCCTTGCCATTAAGTTGTAGGATAGCTTTATAAAAAAAAGGTACCCACATTATAGATAACCTTTACCCCTAAAAGATGGGAAGCTTTTTCCTTGTGGGGTGCCAAACACTGAGATATTTTGTGCACAACTGCATAAAACCTCCAAAGTTTACACGCCTTGATGGTGCACAAACAGCAAAAACCTATAAAAGTCCCTAGGATGATTTGTTTGAATCAGGTACATTTGAGAGTTAATAAAATGACGTGTGCTATTAAAACGATATAAACGAAACGTTATTTATAATTATTTTTTCCAGAATAATTATAAAACAGATAAATGAAAACAAACAAAATAGTCTTAAGCACTCTGTTAATTCTGGGTTTAACATGTATGAGTTGTGTAACGATAATGAGGAAAATATGGACAACATAGCTCCAACAATCTCGGTTATAAGTCCCGAGCTAGACCAAAGTTATGTAGCTGAGTGGGGAGCAGCATGGCCAGAAGGAGAACCTGTAACTTTAGAAGCGAAAGGAATTGATGACGTAAAAATAAAAACCATAATAGTTGCTGTGACAAATAGTAGTGGGGAACATTGTTTTTGAGAAAACTATTGAGAACGTATCCAGTAATGAAATGGAATTTACTATAAATGAAAACTACACCGCAGAGGAACAGGATAATTACACTGTAATATTTACTGCTATAGATTCGAGTGGAAATATGAAAACTTCAACTCCCAGGACTTTTACTTATATATAACAGCAGCGCCGGGAAAAAACAATGAACCATTAATCCTAAATACGATACTATGAAAACAATGACTTGTAAGCAATTGGGCGGAGCTTGTGACAAAAAATTCCACGCGGAAACCTTTGAAGAAATTGCTGAAATAAGTAAACAGCATGGATTGGAAATGTTTCAAAAAGGCGATGAGGCACATCTTAAATCTATTGGAGAAATGCAAGAATTAATGGCGTCTCCAAAAGAAATGAAGGAATGGTTTGATAAAAAACGCGAGAAATTTGAGGCTCTTCCAGATGACAAAGACTAAGCCTAAGCATTCTTTAAACTTTTAAACTACGAACTCAGAAATGGGTAATTTTTTTAATTTTTAGGACGAAATGAATTGAGAGTTGTTGTACAGTAGCATAAAACCCTTTAAAAGCCCAATGGATGCTATGCTTGAATCAGGCATATTTGAGAGCGAATAAAATGACATGCCTCCATGTCATTTATGTCTATGTTACCTTCAAGTGAATAAAAATTGAACCCTAAAAATAAAATCAAATGAAAAATATTTTATTAATAACTTTAGGTTTTGGAATCGCTTTATTATTCGGATTTTATCCCGGTAATATTTATAAAGAACAAACCAAAAACAATGTAGCATCAACAAATAAAGTGTTAACCCATAAGAGAGAAAATATGAAATTAGGTGCATTTTCGATAAGTCTAAATGTCAAAGACATTAAGGCTTCAAAGCTGTTCTATGAAAATCTTGGTTTTACCATTCTTGGGGGAGATATAGAAAAAAACTATCTCATCATGAAAAATGAGAATTCATTAATTGGCCTGTTTCAAGGAATGTTTGAAAACAACATCCTCACCTTTAATCCAGGTTGGGATGAAAATGGTAAAAACATAGAGAGCTTTAACGATATTCGGGAAATTCAAAGCCAGCTAAAAAACCAAGGAATTAAAATTGACAATGAAATTGATCCAAAAACTACCGGTCCTGCCAGTTTGATGATAACTGACCCTGATGGGAATGTTATTTTATTGGATCAACATCGTTAAAAATTACGTTACCACAACGGAACATTCCCGCAGGTAACTTGAGATAATCCCAAATAGCTGGGTTACCGGTGAAAAGTGATATTTTATACATCAGGCAAAAAAATAACAAAGCCGACAATCCCGATAGTTTTGGGAGCGTCCCTAGCCAACGCTCCTTGCATTAACCAAAATCGTCAAGTGGGTTTAAAATGACAATATGGAAACATTAAAGAAATTTTTGGAATTTGAGCTTATTAGTGCAGGAGAATATAAGATCCTGGTTTATACATTGGTGGCCATTTTAATGATTTTTCTGGTTACCAAATTAATATTATGGTTAATTAAGAAAACACTTTTTCGTAAACGCAAGTTTAATAAACTTGACAAAGGGAGTGCTTATGCCCTATTTCAAATCATTAAATATATAATATGGGTAATTGCAATCGGGTTTATTTTAGAAGCTATTGGCATTAAAGTAACTCTATTAATCGCCGGTTCTGCTGCTCTACTTGTTGGAGTAGGATTAGGATTGCAGCAAACATTCAACGACATCATCTCAGGAATAATTTTACTTTCAGAACAATCTATAAAAATAGATGATGTCCTGGAAATAGATGGCGATGTTGTAAAAATTCAAAGTATTGGATTGCGAACATCCAAAGGTTTAAATACCAATGATATTTCCATTATTATTCCAAATTCATTAATAACAAATAACAAAGTAATAAATTGGAGCCACCAGGCAATGAAAACCCGCTTTAGAATTGATGTTGGTGTTGCTTATGGCAGCGATGTAGATTTAGTTATTAAAATTTTGGAAGAAAGCGCATTTCAGCATCCAGATATTTCGGACAGGGAATTAACCGAAGCACGATTGGTAAATTTTGGAAGTTCATCATTAGATTTTCAGGTTTTGTTTTTTAGTCAAAATATATTCAGGATAAATAAAGTGAAAAGCGATATCCGTAGAATTATTGTTCAAAAATTTGCTAAAAATAATATCCCGATACCTTTTCCTCAAATGGATTTACATTTAAAATCAAATTATACCGAAATATTGAAGCAGAAGGAATAATACAGATAAAAGGGGTGTCTTAGTGAAGTGCAATAAATACCAGACATAGCCACAGAGAAGGAAATCTCCCCGCCCGCACAAAGAAAATGCTTCTCATTAATGGGAAGCATTTTTTGTTTTTGACGCGCTCGAACTTTTACAAAATTTACAACTTCATAAAAGTTAATTGTTTGTTAATTAGCGCATTGAGCGCATAATACGGAAACATAAATTTCTCTCCTCCCCACACAAACATCCTAAAAAAGTTTATTTTAGTGTAAAATTAGCAGTTAAACTTAAGTTTTTAGCAAGGCTGCCATCGTCAGCAATCAAAATTCAGCAAACCGGATTCAAACACTTTTAAAAAAATAAAAAAATGGAAAATAACCACGGAATGAATCATAACAAAGAAGGTAAATATCAGTACACAAAATTTGTACTGATGTTGCTCGGATCCTTTATTGCAATGTACATAACAATGTATTTAAATACTTATGAAATAGACCACGTTTATTTCAGTCTTACCCGGTTTTATATGGCCTGTTTAGGTATTTCCGCTATGGCAGTGATTATGTTACTATTTATGCTAAATATGTACCAGAACAAGAAGAAAAACAGTGCCATATTTTTAGGAAGTTTAGTACTGTTTGTAAGCGCTTTAACTTTGGCCCGAACACAAACTCCAATTGGTGATGTGCTTTATATGAAGGCGATGATTCCACATCATTCAATAGCTATTCTTACAAGTAAAAGGGCTGATATAAAAGACCCCAAGGTTAGGAAATTGGCAGATGACATCATAAAGGCACAAGAAAAAGAAATTGCAGAAATGAAAACAGCTATTAAAAGATTACAATTAGCCAAATAAGTTCCAGAGGCAGACACCTTTTTACAATAGAATTAATTGACAAATTAAAGCTGACCAAACACAAACAGCAAAACCCTTAAGAGTCCTATGGCTGCCCTGTTTGAAAAAGCTACATTTGAGAGTGAAATGACTTGGCGTACAAAAGCGATATAAATGACATGTCATTTATAATAATGTTGGCACATTAACTAAAACATATAATAGACAAAATGAAAAAAAGAAATCTAGGAAACAATGGATTTGAAATAAGTGAAGTTGGTTTAGGTTGTTGGCAGATTGGAGGCAATTGGGGCAATGAAATTGACAAGGAAAAAGCTTTCGAAATTCTTAGCGAAGCGGTTAATAATGGAATTACTTTTTTTGATACTGCAGATGTTTATGGAGATGGTAGAAGTGAAAAATTAATAGGAGAGTTTTTAAAAAATTCTAATGCAAACATTAAAATTGCAACAAAATTTGGACGTGGGTCCAATGTCTTTCCTAATAATTATACTGAACAAGCATTAAGGGACAGTGTAGACGCCTCCAGAGAGCGGTTGAATATAGACTATATTGACTTATTACAGTTACACTGCATACCAACAGAGGTATTACAAAAAGGTGAAATTTTTGACTGGCTAAGGATCTTAAAAAAAGAAGGCAAAATAACTCATTTTGGAGCAAGTGTAGAAAGTGTTGAACAGGGTTTATTATGTCTTGAACAAGAAGGACTTCAATCTCTTCAAGTTATTTATAATATTTTCAGACAAAAATTAACTCAAGAATTATTACCTCAAGCCCATGCAAAAGGTGTCGGAATTATTGTTCGTTTACCCTTAGCTAGTGGTTTGCTTACCGGTAAATTCTCAAATGAAACGGAATTTCCAGAAAACGACCACAGAAATTTTAATCGTGACGGACAAGCCTTTAACGTGGGAGAAACTTTTGCCGGACTTCCATTTGACATAGGAATAAAATTGGCAGACGAATTAAAAGCATTTTGTCCAGAAAATATGTCACTAACAGAAATGTCACTTCGCTGGATACTAGATCATAAAGAAATAACGACCATTATCCCTGGGGCAAGTTCTCCAATGCATATTTATGGAAATTCTAAAGCAAGTAATTTACCTCCTCTATCTAAAAAACTTATGAGTGATTTAGAAGAGTTTTACAATAAAAATATTCACGACCATATTCGAGGAGTATACTAGATAAAACATTCTTTTAGGAGAATCCTTTCCTGAACAAGGTACGCGGCGAGGAATATCCAGGCCCGCATAAGGAAAATGCTTCTCAGAAATGGGAAGCATTTTTTAATTTTTGTTGGCTCGAACTTTTCCAAAGTTCAAAAACTTTGGAAAAGTTACTCATTATGAACCCGGGGTATTGGGGATAGCAGCATAGAACCACAACAAAGTTTACGCGCATTGACCAGGCAAAAACAGCAAAACCCTTAAAAGTCCCTTGGCTGCCCTGTTTGAATCAGCTACATTTGAGAGTAAACAAACCACATGTATCCAAAACCGAACTGTCAGAAATAAGATATATGACATTTTTGATACAGACATGTTGGCGATAAATAGAAAATCATGAATATCTAATAACTTAAAATATGGATAAATTCCTCAGCGAAGCAATTAATGAAGCCAAAACAGGACTTCAGGAAGGTGGCATACCTATAGGCTCAGTTCTAGTTCACAATGGACAAATTATTGGAAAAGGACATAACAAACGAGTTCAACAAAAAAGTGTTGTATTACATGGAGAAATGGATGCCTTGGAAAATGCAGGTAGACAATCAGCAGCTGTATACAGGGAATCTGTTTTATATACTACATTGTCGCCTTGTCCAATGTGCTCTGGAGCAATATTACTTTATGGAATTCCAAAAGTAGTAATTGGAGAAAATCAAACATTCAAGGGATCGGAGAGATTATTAGAGGAAAACGGAGTTGAAGTTGTCATAGAAAACAACTCTCAATGCATTGAAATGATGCAAGACTTTATAGAAACGAATCCCGCCTTATGGAATGAAGATATCGGTCAACCATAACCCAATAAGCATAAACTCAATGACCTGTCCTGAACAAGGTACGCAGCAAAGGAAGTCTCAAAGCCCGTAAAAATAAAAAAGCTTTTCAGAATTGGGAAGCTTTTTTATTTTTTGGGTGGCTCGAACTTTTCCAAAGTTCAAAAACTTTGGAAAAGTTACTTGTTTAAGAACCGGGATATTGGGCACAAACAGCAAAACCCTCATAAGTCCCTTGGTTGCCATGTTTGAATAAGATAGATTTGAGAGTGAATAGAACGACATTCTGTTCAAAAGCGAAATGTCAGCAATAAGGTATAAACGATAGGTCTGCTATAAACATCTTAAGCTACATTATGAAAACTCATGGATTTTTCGGATATTTAATTTTAATAAAAAAAAATGGCATCAGTTGATAAAATAAGAAACGGATTGATAAATAAAATCCTAACTATCAAGAACAAGGACTTTTTGGAGGCTCTTGACAAATTAATTTCCTCAAGTGCATCTGACTCGGAAATTGTTGAATTGTCAGACGAGCAAAAAATGATGTTGGAAATGAGCGAAGAAGACATCAAAAGCGGAAAACTCATTTCACAAGATGCAATGGATAAACGGAATCTCGAATGGCTAAACGCAATGTAGTTTGGACAAGAACAGCCGACCTTCAATTCGTCGGAATTTTAGAATATTGGGTAAAAAGAAACAAATCTAATTCATATTCTAAAAAATTAGTGGAATTAGTTGCTGAAGAAGCTGAACAAATTTCAAAAACGCCCTTTGTATATAAGTTAGGGGATTTTAAAGACACTAGAGTTGCTTCACTTGGAAACTTTAGCATTTATTTCAAGGTTGCAAAAACACAAATTATAATCTCGGCATTTTGGGACAACCGACAAGACCCAAAGAAACTTTTAAAAATATTACAGAATAAAAAATAAAGTTTTACAATAACTTAGTGTTTTCCGATATCCATAGAGGAAGGCTGTGTTGCCGGCACGGCCGAACCTGAACGCCCCTTTGCAGCAAAGGAAATTCATCTCAGAAATGAGCAGCTTTTTTATTTTTTGGTGGCTCGAACTTTTCCAAAGTTCAAAAACTTTGGAAAAGTTACTCGTTTATGAACCGGGATATTGGGCACAGTAGTTTAACCAACAAAATTTACGCGCATTAATTGGGTACAAACATCTAAACCCTTTAAACTCACTTGGATGCTCTGTTTGAATCAGCTACATTTAAGAGTAAATAAAACGACATACCTTTAAAAAGCGAAATATCAGCAATAAGAAATAAACAACACGTCTGATACAAACATGTTATTGGGAATATAAAAAAACAGAATTTTAATAAAGAAAGACTTGAGAAAAAGTAAAATAATCACATATGTAATTGGGTTAATTTCTTTTTTAATTCCCGTAAAAATATTCCTGACTCCGCCAACGGATTCTGACGGAGGACCGATGATGGTATATAATTTTCTATTCCTCTATCCATTGCTATTATTCTCGATAGTTTTATCGATTATTGTAATTTTTAGATTAAAATATTTTGGTAAAGCTCTTTTGCCAAAAATTCCTTTGTTCATTTCGATTCTACCAACTTCTATTCTGACAATAATGGTATTAATTAATTTCGTAAGAATATCTAATGAACCTGAAATACTTGACTTGGAAATTCATAATAATACAATTAATCTTAATGTTAATGATTCATTAGAGATAAAACTACACGGGTTTACTAAAAGAACAAAGGGGGAGAATGAGGAAATAATAGAGTTGAAAATAGTGAACCTCATTCCATATGTGGATGGAAAATATGGCTTTAAGGACGGAGGTAAGTTCATTAGCAAAAACAACAATCAAGAAATATTCTATGAAATAAAAAATGATTCATTATTAATTTATAATTACGGGTATGAATACGATTTTTTTAACCAAACACGAATACCACTACCTTTTGAAATTAAAAATACCGAAACTCAAAAAATAAAAAAAATAGGATTCAAAAAATTTAATTGGAAGTGAATCCACTACATTTGAGAGTAAATAAAAATAACATGCCGTTCAAAAACGAACTATCAGCAATAAGGGTAACCGTTGCACAAGCCCTTAATTTTCCTCTTTGGATAGGATTTCCTATAGCATTTAAGGCTTTTTAAGCAATCCCTGCTTTTCTCGTTGGAACTTTATATTCAGAAAAAAGTAGCCTTAAAAC
>Ga0307486_1001714_pt1 | contig 16151 bp, 19 predicted proteins | sample CBIW02metaG_FD_203663 | JGI IMG/M metagenome (GOLD analysis project Ga0307486, IMG submission 203663) | Sea-ice brine microbial communities from Beaufort Sea near Barrow, Alaska, United States - CBIW 0.2 | ecosystem: Environmental > Aquatic > Marine > Coastal | place: USA: Alaska | collected... | reverse complement strand
ACTTTCCCCTTAGTTTCGGAAATGGGTTCATAGCCTAGACTGGTTTTGGTGATCTTGCGGGTGATCACATTGTCGCCGTCCTCAGGATAGCTGGTGATGTACTGTTCTACCAGTGGACTCTCCAGTAGGTGCAACTGCCGTAACTCCCCGCCCAGTTCTACAAGTTTCCAAAAATCATCAGAATTATTTGGAAAAGGCACCCTCGGAAAATCGATTTTCAGGAACTCTTTATACTTCTCCCGGTACTCCGGAGAATGTAACACGGCATAAATATAGTCCAGCAGGTCAATGGGTGCAAAAGTGGTTTTGAAATCATCTCGGACTTCCCCATTATTGGCCATACAAACATTGCCTTCTTCTTCTTTTTCGGGAACAAAGGTTAAACCCAGGGATTTTTCTATTTGTTGGATTATTTTAGGATCGAGGTTTGGAGTCCTTTCCTTAGGTTTGTAGTTTGTGGTTTGTTGATCGGTAGCAGAGGGATAGAGATATAATGGGAAGAAAGAACAATAACCTTTATTACTAGTAAAAAACCTATTGTCTACCAAGTCTTTAGTTAAAAATGAATAACAATAATCTGGAACCTTCGAAGCATACTGCCTCATCGAAACGAGACCTATATTATCCTGCAGTATGTGCTTCATAACCCTCCCTCTAGGTCTGCCCATTATTCCATTCGATACACCTGTATAAATAGTACTTTTAATATCAAAAGGTCTGTAGGCTAAATTTGTTATTACAGGGTTGTTCTTATTGACATCTTTTAAAGCATTGGTAATCTTCGGCTTTTTATCTACTGTAAAAGAATATTTTTGAATTATTTCCTCTTCCGTTAATTTTTTTAAATCATTTAATAGAATCTCAGCTTTTCCTACCGTTTCAATAACCGATAACTCGTCAAACTCCGTATTCAAACCTACCGTTGATTCCAAAAATAAATCCTTTACTGAAATAAAAGATTGGTACTCTTTTTCATATTTGAAATTTTTAGGCACAAAATAGAATCCTGGATCTTTACATTGTAACACCTCCCATTTTATGCTTTGAATCGAATTACTAACCAAGAATTTATATTTAGTCCCTCTTTTTCCCCATAGATTAGTGTGATGAACTTTTCCCAACTGGTTTTTCCCTTTTTTTCCTGTTTTTATGAAAATATTTATAGAGACACCTTGTTGAATATCAAAAATATTTTCATCTTTTCCGCCACTAGGAGAAACCTCTTGTCGGTTTGAGTTACCATGAAGATCCACTATGAAAATCTGGTCAAAAGCTTGTAACAGACTCTTTCTCATTTGCCTGTGAATTAACCCATCAATGAAACTGTTGTTTGAAACATAAGCTAAGACTCCTTCCCCAGTTTTTTCGATATAATATTGCCCATATCTGATAAATTTTATATAATCATCAGATAATGGATTGATATTCCGTTCATTTAAATCCTTCTTATAATCGGCGGTAAGAGATTCAATCCATTTCCCTTTGTTACTGCTGCTTACACTATAAGGCGGATTTCCCATAACCACCATCACCGGCGTATCGCGTTTTATGGCGTTTGCCTGGTCGGCTTCGTCGCTTAACCAGGAACTGAACAAGGTTCCGGAATCCGGGTGCGCTTCTTCCATGGAATTGGTTAAAAAGATGCGCAGACGCTGGTCGTTAGTTGGTTTGTAGCCGGTTTCGGTGAGCAGCATATCCATTTTTAAATGTGCCATCGCATAACTCGCCATTAACAGCTCAAAACCATTTAAACGGGGAATTAGATCATTTGCCACATATTTGCTCCAAATGCCTTGTTGGCCTTCAAATTTTTTATAAATAAGTTTCACCACTTCGGCAAGAAAAGTCCCCGTTCCCGTTGCGGGATCAAGAATCTGGACTTTGTGCACTTCCTGTTCATAATCCCGCATTCCCGAGGAATAGCGCTTGTCATGCGTGGGGACTTTTACGGTTATCTTGGTTTTACTTGTATCCGCAAGGCCCTGAGGTAAATTAAATTCGGTTTTTAAAACATCGTCCACGGCGCGGACAATAAAATTCACCACAGGTTGCGGCGTGTACCAAACCCCGCGTGCCTTTCGCAATTTAGGATTGTATTCCCCCAGGAAAGTTTCATAAAAGTGTACCACCGGATCTTCCTGTTGGGTAGATTTTCCGAAATTTTTCATTATTTTGGCAACATCCGAAGCCAGGAAGATATTCACCAGTTCATCCACTATCCAAACCAGGCGGTCATCCAGATCGTAGCCAGCAATATCCTGAAAAAGTTTCCGAAGAAATGGATTGCTTTTGGGAATAAGCTGGGCCGCTTCCATCCTTGAAAAATTTTCCAGGCTTGGATCGTGGTAGCGGGCGGCGAACATTCCATATGCGATGGTTTGAGCATAAATATCGGCAAATGAATTATTGGTAATATCGTGGATCAGCATTTGCTGAAACGAGATCATTTGTGATTTTAGGTTGGAGCGGGTTTCCAGTTTATCGTCATTGTTCAAGGATTTCTCAATCACATCGGCCATCAGCTTTGCCTTTCCTGCCATCATTTTTGCCAACCTGGTAGGCGATTTAATACTTTGCGAAACGCTGAGCGCGAAATTTTCTATCAGGTGATTAAACTGGTCAAAATTTTCGGGTTGCGGGATTATTAGTCCGCCTTCAATTTTTCCGATAGAGATCTTCGTTACAAACTCACCGTCCTTATAAAACTCGAAGTGTAAATAATCGGTAATTATCAGGTTGGATAAACCCGCTTTATAGCGTTCAAATTGTTCCTTTAATAATTTACTGCCCAAATCTACTCCAATGTCTTTGGCTTCAATATAACCCACGGGGATGTTTTTACGCGTGAGCACATAATCTGGCGCACCACAAGAAACCCTTGCAGGTTCATTTGTCACCAGGATATCCGGCAAAATTGCCATGATAAGATTTTGAAGATCGCCGCGGTAGGAATGTTCCCTGGCATTTCCGGTAATAAATAATGTGTTGAGCTTGGAGAGATATTGAGTTAAGGTCATTCTACGGGCATGGTTAGTTCAAATTTCGATAAGCGCAGTTATAATAGTAGCTTAATTTGGTTATTTTCAGCTTTCCTGTAAATCTATTAATATTCTGTTAAAAAAAGAGAAGGGAAACGGTAAATTGCATGGGGTATGAGAAAAAATAAAAGATTAAAAAGAAATTGATTCAGGTTTATGAAATAGATCCGGAGGGATTTTAATTAGGAAAAGTCAGCTATAAGGCCAGCTAATTTCTTAATTCCAGGGGCAAAGACAGACTTAAATCAAAACCTAAACATTAATAATTGCCCTGTAATTTGTCTTGTCCGCAACAGAATAATAAAGCCAGATCTCCTGGTCAACCAATACAGCCGAGGCTGCAAAAGCAATATCGGTTTCACCCGGTTTTCCCTCGGGAGGTGTAACAAGGGGTTCTTTGCTCCTGCTGGTTATTTTGCCATCCGAACCTAATTTTACCCAGCCTATTCGCCAACGGGTATTTAAATCGGATCCATTGTAAAACAGGACGGTTTGATTTAAATGATCTACCAGTACTGGACCGGTACTTAAATGATGCGAGTCCCAGGAATTCTTTACTGCGGGTAAAAATTCACCTTGAATTTTCCAGGGACCTTCCGGATTATCACTAATAGCCTTTCCTATTTTGGAACGATTTTCATTAGCATATTCAAATAATAAGATCCATTTACCGTCTTCTTGTTGATATACAGTGGCTTCCTTTGGATTTATATAAGGTTGTTTACTTGGAATGGCAATACCTACCATGGAAAGTGATTCTATATCCTGACCCTTAGCGAGTAAAAGCTGACCTTCGAGTTTGGTTTGATTCCATCCTGTATAATAAACCAAATAATTGTTCTTTATATAAATCAACGTAGGATCTTCGCAGCCGTCCTTATCATAGTTATTTGTACCTGGTGCGAGTACCGGTCCATCGCTCATTTCAAATTGAATTCCGTCAATGGAGGTGCCATAATAAGCCCTTGCAACTTTGAGGACCGGATTTATGGAGGGATTGACAGCCCGAATAAGGATCTTGAAAACATCATTTTCCTTCCATACAAATGGGCTCAGTTTATACATGGCCGATAATGGAGATTTACACTCGAATTTAAGTTGCTCGGTTTTAATAACTTTATAATTTTTCATGCGACTTATTTTAAATTTGTCATTAGTCCGCCATCCGCGTTAAATCTTTGTCCGGCAGCATGTTTTCAGGGGATGCTTTGCGTTAGGTTAGGTGCTAAATATATTTAATTTTCCTTAAATATAATCAATAATCAAATAAGGGATTTCCCCCAAATCCTGCACTCTTTTTTGGTTTGATAATTTTGAAATACGCTTATTATTTTTTCCATTCCTGATTTTTCCTTTCGGGAATTTATATTTTAAGTTGGGGGCCTTTTAAGAATTCCCTAGAGAAAATTACGCTTTTTAACCAAGAAAAGGATATACAGCAATCTTCATTTTCTAATCCGTTATAATTTCTAAAGCTGCTGTCCGTCAATTGGATAAAGGCTATAATTTTTTGTTAAAAATCAATATTCTATGAGAGGATTAAAGAAAATATTCGTCTATTTATAGGTGGTATCTAGCTAATAATCAAATGAATAATAAGATTAAAATTAATGAAAGAGCTCCATAGCAATTAAAAGATAACGAAGCCGATCAACCTTGGGTTCACGTTTTTTAATGATTGATTTATTGTAGCAAGACACCGAATTTTGGATTATAAAAAAAATATTAACAATTAAAATTTTAAACAATGAAAGCAATAATCAGAAATGCGGGAATTTTTATTTTCGTATTAGGTTTGGGAGTTTTTAATAGTCAGGCTCAACAAGCGAAGGAGTGGAAATTAGACAAGAATCACACCTCAGTAACATTTGCTGTCAAACATTTCTTTTCAACCGTAAATGGAAACTTTACAGACTATGACGGAAGTTTTTATTTTGATTCGGATAAAATTACCGGAAGTAAATTCACCTTTAGCATCCCTGTATCAAGTATAAATACAAATAATAAAAAGCGTGATGCCGATCTTGTATCTGATAATTTTTTTAATGCCGAAAAATATCCGGAGATTAAATTTGTTTCTACAAAATTTGAAAAAAAATCTAAAACAGAACTTATCGTACATGGAGACCTAACGATTAAAGATGTCACCAAAAAAGTCGCCATCCCCTTTAAAATTACTGGACAAATGGATCATCCAATGATGAAAGGGACCAAAATTTTAGGCCTGTCTTTCAACACCAGTATCAACAGGACAGATTATAAAGTGGGTACAGGAAATTGGGCAACTACACTGGTGGTTGGTGATAACGTGGATATAGAAATAAATATGGAACTCAATAGAAAAGAATAATTCCTGGCTAGGTTATTGGGAATTTTATAAAATAAGAAGGAAGATCGACTTTTGTTAAAAGTGCTGTTTTAAACCTAAAACGGCACTTTTTTATGTTTAGCTGAAAAATCTCCAAATCTTAAGATGATCAGTTTAACCGATGTTCTCATTTCTAAATGAAAGTGTGCAAATGGACAAAATCAATGATGATTTTAAAATGGATACTGATCCAAAGAAATTCAGTAAACCATAAACTTTTGTTATACTTGTAATCTTCCGTGCTTTCAATCGTCCAAAGAAAGGTGCAATCTTAATAAAAGTAAGATAAAACATCTTCAATAAAGCTTGAAATAAATTTACCGGGATGTTTTTGCTTTTATTATACTTTATTGATTAAAGACACTGAATATCCCTGTTTTTTCAATTGTTAGGAAATAAAAAAAATGATCACAGAACGAAAACAATACGAATTATTTGGTAAAATAATTTTTGAAAAAGTGATTATCGAGGCACCATTCAAGATCCCCAATCCTATGCCGGATGAAGCTTGTTTTTTGTATATGGTGGAAGGCCAAATTAATTATAAAACGGAAAAACAAAGCATTTCAATTCCCGTCAATGAAGCAGTTTTGTTAAAATGTGGAAGTTACTTTAGCCAGATCAAAAACAGCGCAACATTCAAAAATCATCAAATTGTTATCGTGCATTTTCATCCTGAAATATTAAAAAAGATATACGATGCCAACTTGCCGAAGATTTTCCGGAAACCCAAAAATATTGATCAGAGTATCGATTTAAGTAAAATCAACAACGACTTTCTGATCCAGAAATACATTGAAAGTTTACTGTTCTATTTTGACAATCCTACCCTTACAAACGAGGATCTATTGGTTTTAAAGTTGAAGGAAATCATTCTTCTATTGTGCCAAACCAAAAATGCGCCGGTAATTCAACAAATTTTATCACAACTTTTTTCACCTACAAGTTTCACTTTCAAGCAAATTATCGAGAACAATATATTCTATAATTTAACCACACATGAATTGGCTGAAATTGCTAATTTAAGTCTATCCTCCTTTAAAAGGGAATTCAAAAAAAATTACGACGATAGCCCGGCCAATTATATCAGGAACAAAAAACTGGAGAAAGCAGCTGAATTGCTTTTGGTCTCCGAAGAGCGCATTACGGATATCGCGTTTGATTGTGGTTTTAATGATCTGGCCAATTTCTCTACTCTTTTCCACGATAAGTTCCATTGCACCCCATCTTCATTTCGACTGAACCAAATATCCAATTAGTTGAACTGATTACAAAAGTTTAACTTACTGTTTTATCCCACCTTTGTAATGTTAAGTAAAAGAATTAATTTAAAAAACAATAAAAATGGCAGATTTAAAATTAGAGAACAATCCGGTTTCATCAATAACACAGGAAATTTTTGACAATACTCAAAAAACACTGGGATTTGTTCCCAATATGTACAAAAGCATGGGGAATAATCCGGCATTATTGGAGTCTTATATTTATGGCTACAATAGTTTTAGAGCCAATTCAGGTTTTAATTCAGTAGAACAGGAAGTAGTTTTTCTTTCTGTCGCTTATGAAAACAATTGCGAATATTGTATGGCAGCACACAGTTTTATTGGAGATAAAATGTCAAAAGTGCCTGCCGAAGTAACAGATGCGATTCGCGATGGAAAACAAGTTCCGGATGTAAAATTAGCGGCTTTATCAAAATTGACACGTTCACTTACGGCAAATCGTGGTAATGTTTCCCAAGATGAAACTGATGAATTTTTAGCAGCCGGATATACTGAAATTCAAATATTAGGTATTATTGCCGGAATTGCAGTAAAAACAATCAGCAATTATTCCAATCACAACACAAATCCTTTGCTGGATGATGCTTTCGCGGGAAGAGCATGGAAAAAATAAGAATACCGCTTCTTTAAAAAAAAAGCAATACAGCCTCAGTGCTGTATTGCTTTTTTTTGATATTACCAACCACTTTAATAATTCAGTACAGGAATGAGTTTAGCAAGTATAAAATTTTCTTTAATTATGGCCTTTATTGTAACAAGCTATATCTCATTTACGCTTGTCTTTATAAATATTGGTTTTGGAGGTGATTTTGTTTTTCTTTTAGCAACGCCATCATTACTTATAGTTGCACCCTTAATCAGAAAAAAAAAAGAAATTCCAGGAATACACAAATTTGCTGAATTCAAGTCACAAATCCTGTTTTTCAGTTAACCAATACGAATAAGTTGGTTTTCTAAGGCCAACAAATTAGTTTTCTTCCGAAATTTAAAAAAAAAATCAGGGCCATAAATGAAATGAAGGCATAGTGAATTTAAAAATCGCACGTCTAACAAAGCGTTTGTTTTCGATGGAATTTTATAATGGAGTTTCCTTGCAGGAGACAAACTGTTTTGCAATGACTTAAATAAGTAAATGTGTATAATTGAGCGAGTTCAAAAAATGCATTCCCTTCAATTTCAAAAAGGCTTCTACACTCAAGGTTCCCTTCAGGTCCAAAACGGGAAATTTCGAATTCCAGGTCTTTTTTGCAGATATAAAACCAGGAACCTGCACCAATCCCTGCAAGCCATTGTGCCTGTTTGGGCAAATCCTGAGGTCTTGGCGGTGCCGGTAAAGTAGAATTTGTTCTCATGCCGATTTGGAATAAGCGGTTACAGGTTTAAAACTATCACTCTTTTGTTGCTGTTCCTGCGGGGCAACAATAACTTTTGGCCCTAAAGCCGCTACATTGTGAAGAGGTGTAGGGGTAAGCATAAAAGGAACTGCTATTTTTAACTTTGAAATTAAATTGGGTTGGCTAGATATAATTACCGTTCTGACAAAACGGGAGCAATTGGTCCCATTCCATACAAAAGGGCCGTATTTTAAAACCTCCTTATTTTGTAGTTTTTTGGCTGATTTAAACGCAGAATTAAAATCTACTGAAACATAGGATCCATGAGTTGGTCCTGTTCCATGAGAGGATATGTTGTTGCAAATTTCATTTAACAGGGAATTAAAATTTTCCAATTTTCCGGAACCTGATATTTTTGCCCTCGTCAATAAGCTTAAATCTGGATCGGTTTCCTGATCTCTCACCCGTCCAAATCCCAGTGGAGTATGATACCTTCCAAAATCAAAATACTGACATTCTTTGGTTTCTTTACTAACCAAAATAAGAGCCGCATGCCCAACTTTGTAATAATGATTCTTGCTGAAGCCAAGAAGCTCCATCAATCCATCGTACCAGGATCCTGCATTTTTACAGTTTGTCTCCGGCCAGGCCAGTGCTATTGCAAAACCGGTTTTCATATTACAGGGTTTATTTTATCCCTGCTCGGGTTTGACAAAACTGTTCCAGGAAAAGAAATGAAGATTAGCCTACACATTGCTTTCTGTATTTTAGGGTAGATGGTGCCACGCCAAAATCGGCGTTTACCATATTGCCTATATTTTGTTCTTTTAATCCAACTTTAATAAGTGCCTGGTGATGTATGCTGTGTTCCAAATTGTAATAAAGTTCCCTTTGTACACTTGTATCAATAATAGAATCTTCAATTTCCAGATATAACCTGCTGCTTAATTCTAAAGATAACAGTTGATCTATAATCGAAGAAATCTTGCTTATGGCTGTGTTCCTGTTATTCTCGAGCTCCAGGCTTCGGGCCCTTTTTTCATAATTTATTTTCTGTTGTGAAAGCCCATTCAGCAAGCAATCATAAAATTCAACTACATGTCTTAAGTGCTGACCAATAGAAGCTCCTGAGAGCAATTCCGATTGATGCTGATATTGTTTATCAGACAATTTCAACAACAGTTCCTGATGTTCCATCAGGTTTGCAATACAATCTTTTTTCATCTTGATTTGAATAGAGTTAAGCTTAATTTAATAAAGCTTCAAAGAAACCGGAAAGTATTGGGGTTTCCGGTCACTTTGAAGCAATACTACCCCTTGGGGCAGTATTTAGCTTTTATGATACTTGGCAATTACTGTTACTTCAACTGTTTTTGCAATATTGGTTGAAGGTTTTCCTTTTTCAAATGCGATTTTATAATCAGCAAGGGTAATATTAAATTTTGAATTCAATGTGATTTCATTCCCTTTTACCTCAAAAGTCACATTTTCATTAATGGCCTTGGTAACCCCGTTGATGGTTAAATTTCCGGTAACCAAAGCAGAATATACTCCTGCCTTATTGAAATCTACTTTTTCCGGATTGGTCAAAGTTGCTTTCAATGTTGCTTTAGGATTGGATTTTGTATCCAAAAATTTATCACTATTGAAATGTTTCTGCATCTTAGATTTTTCAAATTCAAAACTTTGCATAGGCACAGAAAAAACCAACTCGCCGGTAGCTTGGTTGAGAGTACTCACCGATTTAAAATTATTCGCTTCAATATCTTCCACAGGAGTGGTGGAGAAGAATTTGATATGAGTTTCTGAACTTACCAACTTATCACCTATTGGAGAAAATGCTGTAGTTAAAATCCCTACCGTCATTAAGATCATTAAAATTCCTGACTTTTTCATAATTGTTTATTTATTAATTGTTATTATTGACTTACTTATTTAATTATTTACTCGTTATTATACTGCATTTATCAAGGATGAGATTTTCATACATTTCAAGGTCTTCATTATATCCGGCTCCCGCACGAATAACTCCTTTTACAGTAATGCTTTGGCCTACTTCAAAAGTTGTGGCTGCTTCCAAATCTTTTGGGAAGGTGCAGCTTACACCGGCCGGGGAACCTTCAGATTGCAACAAAACTACGGTCTGACCATTAAAATCGGTACTGATATCTGCTACATTTCCGGTGATTTCGAAAATTTTTGATTCACCTTCTTCGTCTAAATATTTTTGATTTGCGGCCTCCGGATCTTTAAGGTATTCAGCTACGATCTCATTTGAGGTATAGGAAAAATCCGATTTGGTTTTTTGAACATCCCTGTGTGGCATATTAAAAATATAGAAAGCTGTACCACCTGCAACAACCAATATTGCCAAGACAACAATCAGGGAAATTTTTATTATTTTTTTTCGTTTCATAGTTATTGATTTTGCCGGCAATTAGTTGCAATCAGCATTACTATGAGAACAGACTCGGGGAGATGTGATTCCTGACAGAAAATTTCAGGAATTTATTATTTTTTTTAAAATGGCTGCTTTTTCTGAAGATGACAAGGAGATATTACGCACTTTTTTGTTGTTTTTCACCCACTTGGAAACTGCCTTGTCCAAGGTTTCAGATTGTGACTGGTAAGCATTACAAGTACGGCACATGGAAAGATGAATCTTCAACTGATTTTTTTCAGTGAAATTTAATTGTTCGACATTTCTCTTTTCTATGAGCTCTGTCGCTTTTTTACAGGAAAGGAAAAACTTATTTAAAAGGCGTTTCATTCGTTTTTGATTTTTTTTGCCGATTTGGTTTTCTATATTTTTAAAAATTCTTCCCGAACATTTCTCCGGAAAAATGAATTGTGACAAACCTCATTACAGGTTCTTTATACAGACCATTTTATTTCAATGCATTTTTTTAGAAGCAATTTTGACCTATGAATGATCTGCCAATAATTGGACGCTGTGATATTGAGCTCCTGACAAATATCCTTGGGTTCTTTGTCTAAATGATATTTGCCCGTAACAGCAAACCTCCATGCGGAAGGCAAATCATTTAAACACCGGTCCATGATTTCGTTAAATTCCGGATTATCCAGTAAGTGCTGATCGTCCTCCCAGTTCTGTTCAAAACCGGTTGGTTCCCAATTGTCGTTTTGGTCGAATAATTTATTTACCATGCGCTCATGGGCTTCTTCATCCTTCAATTCCACTCCTTTTAGTGTATTGGCCGATTTCCTGTAATAATCGATTATCTTGTTGTTTAAAATCTTGAACAACCAGGTTTTTGGCTGACTTTCATGTTTAAATGTTTTATAGGATTTAAAAGCCGATAAAAATGTTTCCTGAATAAGATCCTGTGCGGTTTCCCGGGACGAAGTCTTATAGAATGCCCAGGAATAAAGATCGTCTCCATATTCGCCAACCCATTTACTCACTATTTCTTTCTCCATTCTAACTATTTTCAGCACAAAAAAAGCCATTCCCGGCTTTTGATTTTATTTTGGATTTAATCAAGAGGTTTTAGATTTTCCAGCATTGTAGGGATCAATTCACTTACCGTTGGATGAATATGCATCGCATCCATAATTACAGTATACGGAGCATCCGCATACATTTGGTCTATAATGGTATGTATATATTCATCGGCTCCGGTGCCTAAAAATGTCGCTCCCAATATTTTATCAGTTTCAGCATCTATTAAAATTTTGAGCATTCCCTGGGTTTCGCCCATTTCTTTAGCACGGGCAATTTTGGACATGGGACGCATTGCAACTTTGGCCTTGATCCCGGCTTTTTTGATATCTTTTTCCTTCATTCCCACATGGGCAATGGGCGGATCAATAAAAGCAGCGTAACACAAAAACCTGTCAGATAAATTCCTTTTTCTATCTTCAAAAAGGTGAGAATTCACAATTTGAAAATCGTTATAGGCGGTATGCGTAAAAGCTCCCTGTCCGTTGCAATCCCCAAGGGCCCAAATATGCTTTACACTGGTTTGCAATTGATCGTTCACTTTTATATAACCCCTTTTGTCTATTGCGACCCCGGCATTTTCCAGACCCAGATCATCGGTATTGGGAAGCCTCCCCGCGGCTAAAAGAAGATGAGAGCCTTTAATGGTAGGATCTCCATCTTTATAATTAACCTTTACTTCAATCTCGTTTTTCAAATTCTTCCCGCTAATACATTCTGAATTTAGCCGAATATCAATGTCCTCCTTTTTAAAAATTTCGGCGACCTCTTTTCCAAACTCTTGGTCTTCATTTTTCAACAATTGTTTTCCACGATCCAGGATGGTTACCTTGCTTCCAAACCTGCGAAAAATTTGACCGAATTCCAGACCTACATAGCCCCCACCAACAATAATGAGATGTTCCGGAATTTCTTCCAGATCCAAAATGCTTTTATTAGTAAGATACGTTGCGTTCTTAAAACCATCCGGGATTCTTGGTCTTCCACCAACGTTGATATAAAATCTATCTGCAGTATGGGTTTCCCCGTTCACTTCAACTGTATGAGGATCGGTAAACCTGGCTTTTCCCCTTATCAACGTAATATTTTCTATATCCCCGAACATTTTCTCCAGCCCAGATCTGGAATCCTGAATAAGTCGATCTTTGCGTTCCTTGATTTTTTTGAGGTTTACCTTGACGTTGCCTTCAATTTCAATCCCCAGTTCTTCACTGTTTTTTGCGACATATGCCCTTCTGGCACTCGCCACATAAGCTTTGGTGGGAGTGCAGCCCTCATTTACGCAGGTACCTCCAAGATGGCTCTTTTCTATAATGGCTACCTTAAATCCGTTTTTTGCCAGGCTTGCAGCCAGGGAAGGGCCGGCCTGTCCTGTGCCAATAATAATCGCGTCAAATTTCATAGGTTGTTTTTTCTGATTTTTTGAATTATTCTTATTTAAGTAGCAATTTCTGATTTTGGAGTCCTTTTAAAAACCAAACTCGGCATTCCTAGTTCTTAAATTATTTTTTATAATTGGCTAAAAATACAGCCAACTAGCGGAGTGGTCTTGCTTTTTCTTTTTAATATTTAGGTGACGGCAATGTATTGACACTTAATTTAAGTAACAATTGATATATCAAATTAATAGTCTTTTATCTAATATCTATATTCTTTTTTCTCATTAATACTTATAATTTTCCCCTTCATCTGTTTCAATTTCAACTCCCAAAGTTAACACCATCCTGTTTACAAAGTTGAAATAAGACACTACCAGGGTCGCGTCTAATATTGCCGCATCGCTAAGCCCGAATTCCTTTAAATCCCTGGTCAGATCTGTCTTTTTATTTGATTCAGGATGAAGGGTGAGCAGCCTTGCAAATTTACATAAGCCCAGTTCTTTTTCTGAAAGATCCAGGGAAAGAAAATCAGTTTTTAATAATTCGAGTTTTTCAGGATTCTTCCAGTAATGATTCAATGCACTTCCATGATGTGTCGCGCAATAAGAACATTGATTTGCCATTGAAACCACTACAGCCATCATTTCACGCTGAGCCCGGGAAAGCTCCGATTTGGAAAACATTATTTCCAAATACAGATCCATATGTTTAACAATACTTTCCGGTCTGAGGCTTTGGATTTTAAGAACTTCAGATAGCTGCCCGCGTTTTTGAACAATTTCGGTATAGATTTCTTTTAATCTGCCTTCGGCATCTTCGGGTTGAATGACCTGGATCCTGCTCATATTTTAAAATGCCTTAAATTATATAATTAATTCAGTTGTATTTCTTGGCTAAACCTTACTCCTTGACTTAAACTTTCCAGAAAAAAATAGTTTCCTTTATTTATTTCCTTGTGCGTTCAATTTCCTAGTGATTAAAAAACAAACAGCGCCATTTGATAATAGATTACATATACTCCTGCAATTATGAGCAGGATAGCGGTAACCTTTTCTATATATGGAAGTATTTTCCTCAGGTTTTTGAGGAGGAAATCTTTCGCAAAAATGGCCAGGAGAATGGTAAGTACCATCATTCCACTTATCCCGGCAAAATAGGCCAGTATATAAGAACTACCCTCCCAAACCGTTTCTGCCGCCATCGCTTGGGTAGCAACAATTAGAAAAAGTGGAAAAAGGCATCCCAGTGCACCAATGGCATAACTAATACCAAATAGAAAAGCTTCAATGGCTTCCGTTTTGGCATTGGAATTCTGGATATTAAAAGAAAAGGAGATACTCTTCCCCAAAACCAAGAGAATTCCGAGAACGATTAAAATGGTTCCCATCGCAATAGTAATCCATTTCATATACTCCTTTAAAAACTGACCTGCCAACACAATCATTGCTCCGGCAATACTATAGATTATCAGGATACCAATTATGCTAAGCGATGCCAGTTTTAAACCCCGGCCTAAACGTGCAGAAAGCTGTGAACCGCTATTTGGATTTCGGGAAATAAAGGCTAGAACGTAACCGGGCAACAAGGCCATGGCACAGGGAGCCAAAAACGCCAGTACCCCCTGTAAAAATGAAAATCCTATGAAATCCATTTAGTTTATCAATTGTTCAAAAAGATCACGGTATTCCTCTGCTGTAAGTACGCTTTTATCTTTCTGAAATTCCACATATCCATCTTCATTCACCCCCACAGTGGTAGCTTGACTTTCTACTCCAAAATCCAACATTATCTGCGGCGTTCCCTCTACGATTGGAAAATTAAGGTTCTTTTCCTCCGCCAATTTTACCATTACGTCCTTATCATCTGTGGGATCTATACTTATAGCCACAAAATTTACTTTGTCCTTGTATTCCGGATAAACTTCTGAAATGGCCGGCCAGTTTTGTGCACACATCGGGCACCAGGATGCCGTGAAATAAATCATCAGAGGCTTGTTATCTGCAAGGGATTGTTCCAGGCTTATTTTTTGACCATCTATAGTGGTGACTTCAAATTGGGGCGCTTTTTTTAAATTACTGTTTTTATCTATCCCGTCTGGGTTGGCTGCTTGCTTTTCTGAAGATTTGGAATTATTGAAATTACATGCCGTAAAAAAAAGGAGGGCCATAAGGGAGAGTGAAATTATCTTGATGCTTTTGAACATGGTTTTTTTGTTTTAAATGAATTAGTAGCGAGAATCTATTTCTCTAGTGCAATTAATTTTTCTGAAATGATTTTTAGATCGGCAGCTGCAATTTCAGGGGAGGGTGCAAGCGGATATTGTTGTTGTCCCGGCCTGCTAATAAAAGCGGCCCGCCAACCTGCCCAAAGTGCCCCGGCCACATCCCAACCGTGTGCAGCAATAAGCATAGCTTCCCCGGGTTTTACCCCCATTTTTCTCGCTGCCCAGTTATAGGTATCGGCGTGGGGTTTGTATTTGCCCAAATCTTCAATACTCAGACGCTCTTCAAAGAAATCCAGCAGTCCGGCGTTGGTAAATTGCTTTTCAACGGCTGCATTGGAAGAATTGGTAATGGAAACAAGCCTGTACCCATCTTCTTTTAACCTGCCCAACGCATCTTTAACCTCAGGGTGTGGAGGAAGGGACAGAATTGGCGAAATAGCTTCTTTTGCTGCATCACGACTGAGTTTGATGTTATTATTAGCAGCTACCATCATTAAGGTTGCGGCACCAATTTCTCCAAAATCCTCGTAATGATTTCCGGCAGTGGCCACCAAAGAATACTGAAGCATCGTGGTAAACCATAAAGGAAGCAACTCACTTTTTCCATTTAAAGCTTTTCCAACACTTTCCTTCATTGTAGTTAGATCCAAAAGGGTTTCGTTTACATCGAAGAATAAGATCTTTGGGCGTTCTTTTTTTAAATTATCCATTGTGCTTATTTTTGAATTTGCCATCCCGGCAATAGGGAACGAAAGTCCTGCCATTCCCGCCAGACCGGTTTTTTTAATAAAATTTCTTCTTGTAGTAGTCATGTTATTTTTAAAGTTGATTTATATAGTTTTCCAGGGCTGCACTATAGGACTTCCAGGTGGTATCATCCTGATAAAGCTTGCGAATACCGCGCATTCCTTCAAAAGAACTCACCAGATAAATGGGAGGGCACTGAAAAACTATCTCTTTTGAGGTAATCTTATTAAAGCGATCAAGCAAAATGTGTTTTTTGACTTGGTCGCTTTTTTATTTGTGATTTTTTTAGGTGTTGATATTTTGATCAGTCTATGT
>Ga0307486_1001713_pt1 | contig 16159 bp, 12 predicted proteins | sample CBIW02metaG_FD_203663 | JGI IMG/M metagenome (GOLD analysis project Ga0307486, IMG submission 203663) | Sea-ice brine microbial communities from Beaufort Sea near Barrow, Alaska, United States - CBIW 0.2 | ecosystem: Environmental > Aquatic > Marine > Coastal | place: USA: Alaska | collected... | reverse complement strand
GGCTTCGTTCAACCTCTGGGAGCGTTTGGCGCTCTCGCGGCCACCATTTGGGCGCTCCGCCTGCGGCGAACGACACTTGCGGATGCTGCGGGACGCCCAACAATCATCGCGGAGTACGCCCCACCACGTGACGTCCCCCTGTTGAGCGCCGCCCTACTCTTGGGCAAGCGCAAGCGTGCGATCGCCGCCCAAATTCTTGACTTCGCTGTGCGAGGAAAGCTGCGCATTCTTGAGTCAGAATCGAGCGGATTTTTTTCGTCCAAGACCACATATCGTCTCGAGTTGGCTGACCCAACCGGCGTGCGCGGTGCAGAGCTCGATATTCTGCGCGCTCTGTTTGGCACGTCGCTGCAGCACGGGGCCGAACGCGACCTAGCGAAGGCGGACCAGAAGCTCAGCAAGAAGCTTTACAAGATCGTCGAGCGCGAGAACTCTGGACTTGTCGCCGCAGGATATCGCCGCGCAGTGCCGGCACGCAGCTATCTGCCAATAGTTGTTTCTGTGATCTCCGCGATTGCGTCCGTCGTGTTCGGGATGATTTTGATTGATGGTGCTTTCGGATCAGCGGCACCGTTCATCGTTATTGGTTTCGCAATAATGGCGACAGTTGCGACGGCGGTCCTACTGATTCGCAAGCCGGTCACGGTACGGGGTGCCGAGACGCGTGACCACCTCGCGGGGCTTGAGCTGTATATCCAACTTGCTGAGGCCGATCGATTGCGCATGTTGCAGAGCCCCGCGGGTGCGCTGCGGGAGCGCAACGAGAACACGGGAGACACCGACGTGCTGAAGGTCTACGAGGCGCTCCTGCCGTATGCGGTGCTCTTCGGGCTTGAGAAGGAGTGGTCTGTTGAGCTCAGCAAGTACTACACCGAACGTTCTCCGGATTGGTATGCAGGATCGGGGGCGTTCAATGGTGCGATCTTCGCTTCGAGTATCGCAAGCATGTCTGACTCCATCGCGAGTTCGTACACAGGCAGCGCGTCGAGCAGTTCAAGCGGTGGGTCCGGCGGTGGCGGCTCTTCGGGCGGCGGTGGTGGTGGCGGTGGCGGAGGGGGCGTTTAGCACCCACTCCGCTGATTACACATGTTGTGGCAGGTATATTCGATCACGTGAGTGCAACTTATCCTGGCCGACCTCGCCGCGTGGCATTGCCGGCGGCAATTCTCGCCGCTATGGTTCTTCTCGTCGGCGCCGGGATCATCGACACCGAGATTTTCACGGTAGTTCGCTACGTGGTGAGCATCCTGGCACTCATTTGCGTCGTACTGGTTGTCCAGGTACGGCAGTGGTGGTGGGCTATCGGACTAATTCCTATCGCAGTTCTCTGGAATCCTGTGTTTCCGATCGCCATCGATGACACCCAATTGTTTGCAGGATTGCACTACGCTGCGGCGCTCATTTTTATTGCAATTGGCGTCGGCGCTCGCACTACAGACAGTAGAAGTCGAGGTTAGTTCGCTCTAGTAGCGCACAACCACGCATTTCTGCGTACACTAGGTAATGCATCCCTTGAGACCACCAATCGCATCGCAGTTGGGTCTGGCTCACTCAAGTGGATTTTGTCACTCAGATGAATTCCCATTCGTGGCAACGTCTATGAGCCTTCGAACCCTGTGACTGAGCTGTTTGTCTAGCGCCAGGAGAATAATTGACTACCCCGGGAAAAACCGATTCCTCTCAGCGCAACAAGCGACCCAAAAATTCGGGTCAGCGCCAAGCAAGCACTCAACGTCGACGTGCCCGGCCCGGCGATGACACGGGGGTAATCCCAGTTCTTGCTCGCGCCGCGCGAGAAGTAGAAACCGCTGTGCAGAAGGGTCCGCTCAAACCGACCAACCGCGCGCGGTTCCAAGTAGCTGCACTTTTGCTGCGTGAAGAGCGCGCCAGGGTTAAGACCGATGAGACCCTCACCGAATCTGAGCGAGCCAACGAGCAAAAGCGACTCGATGGTCTCGCAGGCATCCTCGCTAAGACCGCAGCGCGCGACACCAGCCTGCTATCAATGCTGGGGGAGTCTGCCCCGATCACCGCGGCGGCCAAAGCGCTGCGTCGCGACCTCCTGCTGGCCGCCGGTGTTGAGCTGAGCCCAGAAGAATTGATTATTTCGGCTGAGCCTAAGCCGGTCGATAAGCAGGTCGAAAAGCAAGTTGTTCCAGCATCCGTGCGTCAGATGCAAATGGCAAACCCTTTCTTAGCTCCAGACTTTAGCGCCGTGAGTGCCAAGCCTCAGCATGGCAACCGACTTGCCAACTGGGAACTCATCGATCCGCTGTTCCGCGCCTTCGAGCATGGTTCCGGCGGCGGCGCAGCAACAATGGATCTGCCAGAGGCAGCATCGTTGCATACTCGCGGCAAGCTCGAACTCATGCGTCATCAGGCGCGATTCGTCGAGGTCGTCAAGAAGGGGCACCGCACCTTCTTGCTCGCAGACGAGCCTGGCTTGGGCAAGACCGCCCAGGCTCTCATCGCTGCAGAGGCATCGAATTCCTATCCATTACTCGTTGTCGTTCCCAACGTCGTCAAGACAAACTGGGAGCGCGAAGTTGAACTCTGGACTCCCGGCCGAAGCGCCACGGTAGTTCACGGCGATGGTGACTCTGTTGATGCGTTCAGCGATGTTGTGATCGTCAACTACGAGGTGCTCGACAGGCATGTCGGTTGGCTTGGTCGCTTTGGTTTCAAGGGCATGGTTGTTGACGAGGCTCATTTCATTAAGAACCTCAAATCTGAACGGTCCAAGCACGTGTTGAGCCTCTCGCGCAACATCCGTGCGACCTACCCGAAAGCGCTCGTGATGGCGCTCACCGGTACCCCGCTCATTAACTCGATTGAAGACTTCCGAGCGATTTGGCAGTTCCTTGGATGGATTGATGCCACCAAGCCTCTTGCACCGCTCATGGCGAAACTCGAAGAGTCAGACCTCACACCCGCCGACCCAGGCTTCTTCTCTGAAGCTCGTCGTGCGGTCATAGACATGGGAATTGTGCGCCGCAAGAAGGTCGACGTTGCTGCCGACATTCCCGCACGCCGCATTGCGGACATCCCCGTCGAACTCGACGATGACCTCGGCCGCTCCATTCGCGCAGCCGAGCAAGCGCTCACCGCTCGACTGCTTGATCGCTTCACTCGGATTCGCAACCTCAAGCCCGATGTCGCGATTGAGGATCTCATTCGCGTTGTCGCGCATGCCGAACTCGAAGAATCCAAGAGCGCGACAACCGGTGAGAACGTCTTCACCATGGTGCGCCGAATCGGTCAAGCGAAGGCGACGCTCGCCGCCGACTACACCGCACAACTGGCCAGATCGGTTGGCAAGGTTGTGTTCTTCGCCAAGCACATCGATGTGATGGATACGGCAGAAGCTCACTTTGCAAAGGTCGGGCTGAAGTCCGTTTCCATTCGTGGCGATCAGAGCGCAAAAGCTCGTCAGAATGCAATCGACTCATTCGCCAATGACCCCGAGGTCGCGGTAGTCGTGGCATCGCTCACTGCTGCCGGAGTTGGACTCAATTTGCAGGCGGCATCCAACGTCGTTCTCGCAGAGTTGAGCTGGACTAATGCCGAACAGACTCAGGCAATCGACCGCGTGCACCGCATCGGTCAGGAGCTTCCGGTTACCGCATGGCGCATTATTGCCGCTCACACGATCGACGCTCGAATTGCTGAACTAATTGACAGCAAGGCTGGCCTCGCTGCGCGAGCGCTCGACGGTTCTGATGAAGATGTCATCGCGGAGTCGAATATTCAATTGCAGGCGCTCTCGGCGCTCCTGCGTGATGCGATCAAGAATTAGCTATCCGTTAAGAATCGGCTTTCTAGTACCTCGGCTGCCCCCGTTCTGCCTCAGAGCGAAGCGTAGACTGATGGTATGAGTGACACGCGGTTTCGTCGTGCCAACCGTCAACGGAGATGAGAACCAACAGTTGAGCAATGCCTCTTCGCACAACACCCCTTCCCGCATCGAATCTGACTCGCTCGGGTCTCTTGAGATTCCGGGAGATGCGTACTGGGGGGTTCACACGCTTCGTGCGATGAAGAACTTTCCGATTACACGGCGCGCGATTTCCGTCTATCCAGACCTAGTACGCGCTTTGGCCCACATCAAGCAGGCTGCTGCTCGTGCCAACGCCGAGCTCGGGGTAATCGAGGCTGCGAAAGCGCACGCTATCGACGTCGCGTGCCAAGAGATTCTCGACGGTGCGCTGCACGCTGAATTTTGTGTTGGTGTAATTCAAGGTGGTGCGGGTACCTCGACCAACATGAATGCCAACGAGGTAATCGCCAACCGAGCACTCGAAATTTTGGGGCATAACAAGGGGGAGTACTCCTTCCTACACCCCATCGACGATGTCAACCGCAGCCAGAGCACCAACGATGTTTACCCCACTGCGATCAAGCTCGCGATGGTCTTCGGCGTTCATCGTCTGCTGGCAGAGCACGAACTCCTGTCAGGGTCGTTCGGGGCAAAGGGCCGCGAATTCGTCCGGATCCTGAAGATCGGTCGCACGCAAATGCAAGACGCGGTGCCGATGACACTGGGTCAAGAGTTCACCGGTTTCTCTCACACGCTCGAAGAAGATCACGCCAGGCTGACCGAAGTCTTGCCTTTCATGAGCGAGATCAACATGGGCGCCACTGCGATTGGCACCGGGATTACGGCTGATCCTCGGTACGCCGAAGCTGTGCGACGTCACCTCACCGATGCAACAGGCATCGAGATGAAGACTGCATTCGACCTCATCGAAGCCACGAGCGATGTCGGAATTTTCATGACCCTGAGTGGCGTGCTGAAGCGCTCGGCCGTCAAACTCTCCAAGATCTGTAACGACCTTCGCTTGCTGTCGAGCGGACCTCAGGCGGGGATCGGAGAGATCAACCTGCCAGCAATGCAAGCAGGTTCGTCAATCATGCCTGGCAAGGTGAACCCGGTCATCCCCGAGGTCGTCAACCAGGTTGCGTTCAGCGTGATCGGTGCAGACGCAACGGTGACGGCTGCTGCGGAGGCTGGTCAGTTGCAGCTCAACGCCTTCGAACCCGTCATTGCGCACTCGCTTTTGCAGTCCTTGGAGTGGATGACCAATGCGTGCCGAACCTTGCGGGAAAACTGCATCGACGGCATCACGGCGAACGAAGAACGTCTCGCGGCTCAGGTTGAGTCAAGCGTCGGTGTTGTCACGGCGTTGACGCCATACATCGGCTACGCCGCAGCGGCGACTTTGGCGCACACCGCCCTCACGACCAACGCATCAATCGCGCAGCTCGTGGTCTCTGCCGGGCTCATGAAAGAAGAGGACGTCGCACGCGTGCTAACGCCGGAGCGACTCAGCGGAGTGTCGCCGATGACCGCCGCGATCACGCTTCCCGTGCTGCCAACGGACAACTAACGGCAGCACCCCGCAGTCGTTAGAGCGCGACGTCGAAGTTACTTCGTCGCCGTCTCGTCGTCATCATCGTCGTCGAGCGGCGCGAGGGCTTCGTCGCGTGCTTTACCGGCAGTCGTGAAGGCTCGGTCGATCGCGCTTTCGCCGCGCTCGCGAAGTTCAGCAGCGGTCTTAGTGGCGCTGTGACTCGCATCGACCGCGGTGTGGGTGACACGGCCAACAACGCCGCGGGCCGAGGTCGTTGCGCGGTCGGCAAGCTCTTTCGCTGAGCCCTTTGTGGCCTCGGCGAGTTCCTTGGCCGAGTCTCGTGCAGATTCGGCTACTTCGCGCGCCGTTTCGGCGACATCCTTCGCAGCGTCGGTGACGAAACCCGGTGTCGCCTTGGCGACGGCTTCGGCTTTGTCGCGCAAAATCGGTGCCTGAGTGCGGGCGTAATCTTCGACTGTCGTGCGAGCCTTCGTTACTCGTGGGTCTTCCCAGAGTTCGGTAGCTTTGCCCTTCATTTGGTCGTAGCGTTCGCGTCCGGCGCGCGCGCCAACAACGTAGCCAACGGCGATACCGAATCCGAGAATAAAGAGTCTGGCGTTCATATCTCCAGCCTACGGCGAGAGAACGGTTCGCTCTACCTGCGTTGGGCGAGATCGCCACAAATGCATGCACGCGTAGCTGCGCCACGGAGCCCAGCGCGTCGCATAGTTCGTGAGTGCTGATGCGCTGTCAGGTATGCCCAATTCCCCAGCTCCTTGGCGCACGACGAGGTCACTACTGAGCATGATGTCTGGATTACCGAGCACCCGCATGGCCATGTAGCCAGCGGTCCACGGGCCAATTCCGGGCATGGCCACAAGGTTTGCTGTGAATTCCTCGACAGGAGTCGACACGCTGAGCTCGAGATTGCCAGAGGCGATGGCTTCGGCAACGCCCAAGATGCTTGCGATTCGACTCTTGGGGCCGCGGAGCACTCCAGCCCCAGACTCGGCAAGCACGGCGGCGGTAGGGAACAGACCATCACTGCCAAGCTCGCGCACAACTCTGGCGTGCACAGTGCGTGCGGCGGCAACCGAAATCTGTTGGCCGATGAGAGTGCGGAATAGGGTCTCTTCCGTATCAACGCTTCCCGGCAGCCGCATCCCGGGCACGCGGGAGACGGATCCTGCCAGCGCCGGGTCGTTGGCCAACGCGAGGTCGATGGCGTGCGAGTCAGCGTCGAGGTCGAAAAGCCTCCGCACACGGGCAACGAGAGGTGCAACATCCGAAATTTTGGCAAGCTGCGCAGTGCAGATGATGCCATGTTCGCTCAATTGCATGAGTACCGTTGCTACCCCGCCCGGCAGTCGGATCGCTCGCTGGAGAGTGTTGTTGGTTGCGGTCTCAATGCCGTCAACCGCGTGATTCGCGAAGAACGTCATGAGCCCTGCTCCATCGAATGGCGCGCGCGTTGGCAATCTCAAGGTCAGACTCGATGGACGTTCCTCAGCATGCTGTGGGTGTGCCGCGCCGCCCCGTCGCGCGAGAGTGCGTAGTTGAGTTGGGGTGGTTTCGTACACAGCCTGGATGGTGTCGTTGAACTGTCGGATGCTGGAGAAGCCGGCAGCGAATGCAACGTCTGAGATGCTGAGCTCTGTGGCGCTGAGAAGAGTTCGGGCAGCTTGTGCGCGGTGTGCGCGAGCGAGCGCGAGGGGGCCGGCGCCGAGCTCTGCCGAGAGCACGCGCGTGAGGTGACGGCTTGTGTAGCCGAGGCGAGAGGAGAGCCCAGACACGCCTTCGCGTTCGACGACGCCGTCACCGATAAGTCGCATGGCTCTGGACGCGAGATCGTCGTTCAGGTTCCAATCGGGGGAGCCAGGTACGGCGTCAGGTTGGCACCGCTTGCAGGCGCGCAAGCCGGCTTCGTGGGCCGCCGCGGCGGTGCGGTAGAAGTGGACATTGCGCGGTTTAGGGGCAACAGCAGGGCAACTGGGGCGGCAATAGATCCCGGTGGAGTGCACGCCGGCGATGAACTGCCCGTCGAAGCGGGCATCGCGAGAGCAGAGGGCCCGGTATTGCTCATCGAAGCTCATCGTGGTGGCGGTCATAATTCAAGGGTGCCACCCCTAGCGCGCGTTGACCAGCGGAAATCGGACATCAGCGTCGAGACAAACCAACAGCCAATCGTTCGCAAAGCGGGCTAGCGCCGTATGAAGCGACTACAGTCGCACCGTGGAATCTTCATGGACTGTACTGACCTTTCTGGTAGCGGTGTGGCTTATCGCGTTCTCAGCGCAATTGGCCGACTTCGCGACCGCCCGGTTCGATCACCTTCGGCTTGCGCGAGGCGTGCGCACGAGGGTGCGACTACATCCGGTTGCATGGATTGTGCCCGTTGCCGGTCTAGCGCTCGTCATCACCGCGGTTGGTGTCGACTTGAGTACGCGCATGATCTTCGCTGATCCGACACAGATTCCTTCAGCGGTGCTGGTTGCCCTCAGTACTGTCGTGCTGATCGTCGCGATTGTCGCCGTCATCGCTGTAGTGGTTGTTCGCCCTCCTGCCGACAGCTATCGGTTGATGCGAGACGAGCTCATTGAATTGTCGGGAGTGCGCATGCACCAAGACCAAGTCGATGAATTTCATGCCCGAGTTTCTGCGGTTGATGCCGCATCCAAAGATCGCAGGATGCTGGATGTCGCGACGACACCCGAGACCCTCAAACTGATCGTGCGAACCCCGTACTGGTTGGTCGCTCCAGCAGTTTCGCTCGCCGCAACAACCGCGGCGATCGTCGAGCTGGTGAATGATTCCACGCGCTCATGGGTCCTCGTCCCCGCCCTACTGACCTTCATAGTCAGCGTGCTTTTTGCGATCGCCGCCGCACGCGCCTCTCTGGCTCTGCGCGCAGCTGTTCGCTCAACTCAGGACGTGTATCGGGGCGAGCTAGTCGGCCTGATCATCGAGGCGGAACGATCCTCAAAGAAACGTGTTGCTGGTCTTGGAGATCGTGTCGCCCGGGCGTTGAGCATTCTGCGGGAACAGCAAGCATCCCAATAGCGTGACCGAAACAGAGCCTTCTCCCACGCTAGGGTCAGTGGCATGACCGCTCGCGACTCGCCTTCAGATACTCCCGATTACACGGCGTCCGCGGGTGTTTCCATTCAGCAGCCGACCGCAGCCCCTGGCGACGTGGCAAGTAATGCTCAGCGAAACCAGTTGCCGCCCGGGACACCCCAAGGTCGCGGTTCAGGGTTGCTGATACTCGGAATTTTGGGTGTCATTGCCGTCTCATTCGTTCTCCTCTTCGTTGTCGTTTACGTGATCTCGGGGATCGGTACTGATGCCTTCGCTCTCGGCGGAGTTTTGGCTGTTGTGCCTCTCGCCGTCGTTTTCTTCGCTGTCCGATGGATCGACCGCTGGGAACCAGAGCCGCGCCTCGCGGTCGTTTTCGCGTTCCTTTGGGGGGCAGGCGTCGCTGTCCTGCTCGCGCTGATTGTTGGAGCTGAAATCGACAACGTGATTGCGGCTCTCGGAGGCCCAGGACCGGCGTACGAATTCTTCTCGTCGGTAGTTCAGGCGCCCGTCGTTGAAGAAGCAGGAAAAGCACTCGGCATCCTTGTGATCTTTTGGGTGGCCCGCCGCCACTTTGACGGCCCCATCGACGGCCTTGTGTATGCCGCATGGACTGCGGGAGGTTTCGCCTTCACTGAAAACATTCTCTACTTCGGATCAGAGCTCGCGAGTCTCGACGGCGGCGGAAGCGGCATCCTGCAACTGTTCCTCGTGCGTGGCCTGATGTCGCCATTCGCCCACGTGATGTTTACGGCGTGTACTGGAATTGCGCTTGGCTTTGCTTCGCGGGCCACGCGGAGCACTAGCGGGGTAGGGATCTTTGCGGTCGGTTTCGCCCTCTCAATCGCGTTGCACGCGTTGTGGAACGGCGCGCTCTACTTTGTCAATGACTTCTTTGGTTACTACGCGATCGTGCAGTTGCCACTGTTTGTTATCGCCATTGCGATTGTCGTGTACCTCCGCAAGCAAGAGGAGAAGCTCACTTTTGATCGACTTGCGGAGTATGCGAGCGTTGGCTGGTTCAACTCCGATGAAGTCGCCGTGCTCGCGACCTCGCGCGGCCGCAAGCAAGCGCTCACGTGGGCAGCGAAGAACAACAGGCGCATCGCGATGAAAACGTACATTCGTGAATCGACGAGACTTGCGTTCGCCCGCCAGCGCATTATCACCGGTCGTGACCGGATCGGTGCCACGGCGGACGAGGCGGTTCTCTTGGGGGCAGTAGTCGACGCGCGTCACGCCCTTATGGGCACGCAGAATGGGTCCCGTTAGGGACAACGACAGATGGTGCCTGTACGAGTCGCGGTGCCGGTCTCCAGCCACTAAACCTGGGCCTTAACGAAACTCATCGCTCACCGGTGCGGCACTGCCTGCGACTCTGGTGGGCGATGAGTTGGTCTGCTTTTAGATTGCCACTGTGTCTCCGAGAGCGCAAGAGCAAAGCGGCAAATCTATAGTCAAAAACGGCGTAGGATTGGAGGTCGCAATTTGGAGAGGATGCCGGATGTCATCGAGTGAGCTTGCACGGGAACGGGACTACGTTCACGGTCTCTACCGTCGACTCGACTCACTTCGAGATGCAGCTCAAAAGCAGCTCGAGGCGGTGCGCAGAAGCGCGCCAGGTGGCACGCATCAGAACCGCTCCGAACGCGACGCCTTCGCCCGCATCTATGAAGACCGGGTCGGTCAACTTCGGGAAATTGACGAGCGCTTGGCCTTCGGCCGCCTCGAATTAGAACCTGAGGGTGACGCCGGCGAGCGAGTGCTGCGCTACATCGGAAGAATCGGTCTCCGTGATGAAGACCAGCAGCCGCTTTTGCTCGACTGGCGCGTTCCCCAAGCACGCGCGTTCTACCAAGCGACCGCGGCAACACCCCTCGGCGCACGTGCACGGCGTCACCTGCAAAGCAGCGGCCGAGACATCGTGCGAATTGACGATGAGATCTTTGATTCCGAAATTCTTGAGAGCGATGCGGCTTCCCTCCAGGGAGAAGCTGCGTTGATGGCCAGCCTTTCAGCAGAACGCACTGGCCGGATGGGCGACATCGTTGCAACCATTCAGGCCGAACAAGATGCGATTATCCGGTCTGAGCTTGGCGGCGCGCTCGTGGTGCAGGGTGGTCCGGGCACCGGGAAGACAGCAGTCGCACTGCACCGCGCCGCGTATTTGCTCTACTCGCATCGGGAACGACTTTCGTCATCCGGTGTCTTGATTGTTGGCCCGTCGCGGTCATTCTTGCGGTACATCGAAGCCGTATTGCCGTCGCTCGGCGAAACGGGTGTTGTCCTTGCAAGTTTGGGGCAGTTGTTCCCAGGCGTGGATGCTCGACGCGACGATATCGATTCGATCGCGAGCATCAAAGGTTCATTGGAAATGGCGGCGCTCATACGGCGGGCAGTGCGTTCGCGCCAGGTCGTGCCTACGGAGACTCAGCGCATGGAAGTTAACGGTGAAATTCTTGACGTGCCTGCTGATCTCATTCGCGGAGCGATGCAAAAAGCGTGGGACTCGCATAAGCCGCACAATCTCGCGCGGGTGTCATTCAACAAGGCTGCTATTGCTGGGTTGAGCCGCATGCTCGCCGATCAACTGCGTTCGCACGGCAATACAATCGACGACTCTGATCAGAAGTGGCTGCGCGAAGACATCCGCACGGCCCATGACGTGAAGGTAGCGCTCAATACTGCGTGGATGCCTCTCTCGCCCCAAAAACTCGTTAACGACCTCTACGCTCGACCGGCTTGGTTGCGCAGCCTCACGCCGCGCTGGACGCCCGAAGAGAGAGCGTTGCTGCTGCGCGAGCGTGATGCACCATTCACCATTAGCGATGTCGCGTTGCTCGATGAAGCAGCCGAGCTGCTTGGCGAAGTGGATGTCGCCCACACCGCTGCAGAACGAGAACGCACCCAACAGCGCAAGCGTGACCTCGAGAATGCGGCCGCCGCCATCCACAACATGGGCGTCGAAGGCATGATCGATGCGGAAACTCTTGCCGACGGCTTTGAGGTGAGCGCTGAGCGTGCGACGACTGCAGACATCGCTGCTGCAGATCGCTCGTGGACGTACGGCCACATCGTTGTCGATGAAGCGCAGGAACTTTCGCCGATGCAGTGGAGGCTCTTGGCTCGCCGCAATCCGATGAAGTCATTCACGATTGTCGGAGACGTCGCCCAGGCGAGTGCTGCTGCAGCGGCAACACGCTGGGATACTGCGCTCACGGCCCATGTTGGCAGCGCCTGGCGGCTTGAAGAGCTCACCGTGAACTACCGCACACCGTCGCAGATTGTGGCTGTGGCCGAAGCGATGGCGCTTGCGCATCAGGTGTCAATCACCCCGTCACGCGCCGTTCGCGAGAGTCCGTGGCCTGTGTCAGTGACCATGGCCGCTTCGGATGATCGCCAGGCGAGTGTTGTCGCGGCGGTGCGCCGTGATCGGGAAATCTCGGCCGAGGGCACGATCGCGGTCATCGTGAGCGAATCGCTCACGGCGGACATCGTCAGCGCTCTCGCGGCTGAGTTTTCGAACGAAGTTGGCGAAGGAGCTGCCGGACTCAACCGTCCGATTGCAGTTCTCACACCTCGAGAGTCAAAGGGTTTGGAGTTCGATTCCGTCGTTGTCGTTGAACCCCAGCGAATCGTCGACGAGATCGCAAGGGGCGCTGCCGCACTGTATGTCGCGATGACCCGCCCCACCCAGCGCCTCAGCATCGTGAGTACCGAGGGTCTGCCAGACGGTATTCCTCTGCCGGATTAGGGTGCTCATTGCTGTTCACCCCCCACTCGGGTATGCCCAATAGTGGGGGTTTCATCACATTCCCAGATTAGGCAGTATGTATCTAGAAGTTGTTCCTCGGGGGAGGGACCTTCGCTCGGGAGCGATTCTTCGCCACGAGTCGGGCCGGAGGCGGGGGAGCCTCCGGCCCAACGTATTTCCGCATGCAATTTCGTGCATGTGAGAGCTGGAGGGTCTGCGTGCCGCAGAATAATGATCTTCGTGGCCGGATCGCTGGACAGTCAGCTATGGCCGCAGTAGTCGAAGCGCAATCGCACCGCGCATCGCGGGGAACGTTGGCACGCATCTTCGGAGCATCACCCCTTACCGTCGAGGGACGCGCTCATTATCGGGGTGCTGTCGGCGAGCTTTTGGTCGGATCAATCCTCGATCGACTCGGCCAAAGTTGGGACGTACTCCACGGCGTCCCGCTTGGCGTATCGTCCCTTGATCACTTCGCTGTGGGTCGTTCAGGTGTTTTTGCGATTGTTGTTGTCAACTGCCAAGACGTCGACGTGACGGTTAACGGGGATGAGTTGGTCGTTGCCAAAAGGGCAAACAACGCCATCGTTGCTGCACGAGAGGCAGCAGGCGTTGTCGCTAGTGCCCTCGGTGAAGCGCTCGATGAATCAATTTCTGTTACCGCAGTGCTGGTGTTGGTTGAACCGAATAAGATCGCGACCCTGAACGCACCTCGTGACGTCATCGTGCTCACCTCAATGCAACTCGAGCAGTGGCTACTCGCGTCACCGGTCGCAATGGATGGCGAGGATGTCGCACGAATTTCTGGGGCAGCCGAGGCCAACAGCACGTGGCCGCAACATCAGCAGGCTGCACAAAAATCTCGAAACCTCACCCGAGCATTCGTGCTCGTTCATCATGATGTGCGTTCTGCGACGATGCGACGCTTCTTGTGGATCGCCGCGGCCTTGATCGCAACGACAATTGCGGTCTGGGTGCTTGTGTCGATCTTGACTTCACTTGTTGTGCACTAGTTATGCGTTTGGTGTGCATACAGCGTGAGTTGTTAGCGCGTTGACCATTTTCTCTGCCGCGATGGTGCACGATTGATGGATGTTCCGGAGTCATCCCTACCTGAGTGTCGCGACCTTCGGGTATTTAGCCGTCGTTGCCTGGCTAACGTTGAGTCCTCAGGCGCCGGATCAGCGCGACGGCCCCCTCTGGCAACTCGCACTCCTTCTTGATCGTTATCCTGCAACACAGTGGCTCACGTTCAATGAACTCGAGTTCGTGGCCAATATTGCGCTGTTCGTCCCACTTGGCCTTTTCTTTGTCTTGCTCGTCGGCAAACGGAGGTGGTGGCTTGCTTTCGGGTTGGCCGTCATGCTCACCGCGGGCATCGAGTGGGTGCAGCAGTTCATTCCGTCGCGGGTTTCGGATGCGCGAGACATTGTCTCTAATTCCTTGGGTGCCGCGATTGGCGTTGTGATTACGCTCATCATTGCAGCCGCTCGTCACCGTGCTCGCCGAAGTCTCTCGCCGCGTGGGCGAGCCATCGCTAGCGGCCGCCGGCTTAGTCGCGACCGAGTGTGACTGCGGTGAGATGAAAGATTAGCCAGAAATGCATGAGCCGCTAGACACAGTGCTGCTGAGACTCGTTGCCTCATCGACGACTGGTTGCAACTCAGTGAGGGTCATCGCGTAGCCCACATTTTCTTGGTCGGCGCTTCGGGCGAATACTGCGCCAACGACCTTGCCGCCCAGGGTGAGTAATGGACCACCCGAATTGCCGGGATTCACCTGGCCCGCAAGAGTGTAAACCTCGCGAGGTGAACTGCCGGAGCCGTAAATATCGGGGCTATTGGTAACGCTGACGTGTTGTACAAGCGCCGCATCGATTGTGATGTGGCCACCGTAGGGGTATCCCTCGATCGCGGTACTCGTGCCAGGGCGCGAAGTGATTCCCATCTGAAGCGGGTCGGCCGTGAGGCCAGGAACCGCAATTACGGCAAGATCATCGCGTGCATCGAAGTAAACGATTGTCCCGGTGAGTACTTGACCGTTGAGCGCCTCGATTACGGGACGTTCGGTTCCAGCGACGACGTGAGCGTTGGTTACAATTCGTTCGTCGGCCACGACGAATCCTGTTCCGGTTTGGGCTTGCCCACAGGCGTACGCATTGCCGGTAATTCGCACGACAGAATCGGCCGCTGCTGCGAGTGCCGCGCTATCGGTGTCGATCCGCGGGATTTGTGCGCTGGCTGTTCCCAGATCCGAGGTGAAAAATGGCACGCCTTTGTCGGAAAGCAGCGCGCGAAGCTGCCCGATACGCACGTCGACCGAGTCGGGCGTCAAATTATGGATGGTGCGAATGACTGCGGAATCGGCGATTGTGCGCGACAGCAGGGGTGAACCCAACTGGGAGACACTGAAGCTGACCGTTGACACGACAAGGGCGGCGAGCACGCCGATGGCAAGACCGCCTGCAGCGCGATCAAGACTCCGAAGCCTGCTAACTTCCCGATCGCTGCGCAGTGCCCTTGCCACGGCCGCGCCAACGGCATGACCGATGGCGATGAGTGCGACGGCGGCCACAATCGTGATCGCTACGCGAAGCTGAGGAAAGGGTATTGCGCGCGATATTGCCGGTGCTAGAAGTACTGCTGCAACGACGCCCGCGACAATTCCGGCGATAGCAAAGACGCTTCTAGTGAATCCAGAACTGATGCCATAGGCGACGTAACCAAGCAGCAGCGCAATGAGCAGCAGGTCGAGTAGCGGGGCAACGTTCACCACCTAACCCTAAACCGCTTGAGAGCTGTCAATGTCGAGTTGGGAGACGCGGGCATTCAAGATATTCTCTGATTGAGCAATCTGGGGGAAATTCGTGAGTGGTTCGGGGCGTAACGAGAGTGCGGAAACGGCCGTAATTAACGAGACGGGTTTCGGTTCATCAATGGCTGGGTGCCTCCGTGCGCAGGCCCGTCGTGAGCCCAGTATTCGTCTCGCTACGGTGATCGGGAAAAGTCCGCTCTCGGCTGAAGCCAAAGGTCTATATCCCTCTGCGCTCGGTGAGCTTGAGTCGACTGTTGCGCTAGCAGCGCTTGGTCCTCAGTGGATGGTTGCCCATTCAACGTTGAGCAGTGACCGGAATGCGGATGCTGAACACGTCGTAATGGGGCCGGCTGGGGTTTTCTTCATTTGCAGCCGCAAACACGCGTTGGCCCGCATCGTGAATGCAGGCAGAATGATTATGGTGAACGGCCGAAGGGTTGCCCACGTTCGCGATGCCATGGTGGGGGCCGAGCGCATGACCGCGGCGCTCGCCAACCTAAGCGCGACTGCCGTCACCGTGAAGCCACTCGTAGTACTGATCGGCGTCTCAGAGCTTGTTCGAGGTCGCATGCACGCGCCAGCGCCGGTGCTTCATCTGGGGGATCTTGCCACCTGGTTGCTTCGCCAGCCGACAATTTATTCGGAAGGTGAAGTGGAACAACTCGTGTCAGACGCCAGCCGACTTAGTGGTTGGCAGGTACATCCCGCTGCAACCAATGCGAGTGTGCGGCTGACGGCACGATTTGAGCGACTTCGCGCCGAAGTGGATTTGGCACGCCGCCGCTTTCGAGTGTCGCTTGTCGCCGGGGGAGCGACCGTTCTCGCAGCGACGGCGGCGCTGCTCGTCATTGCTCCAGCGATCGTTGACTCGCTTTCCGGGTAGTTCTGCGCGCGCCGCTATTCTGCTAAACTCTCAAGGTTGCCGTCTAACGGCCGCGGATTAAGAGAGCTCAAGCATTCAGCTATGGGCACCGCGCAACGACTAGAGAGGGGATTACCTTATGGCACTTGAAGCAAGTATCAAGAAGGCGATCATCGAAGAATACGCAACTCACCCAGGTGACACGGGATCCCCCGAGGTCCAGATCGCGATGATGACTCGTCGCATCCTCGACCTCACGGAGCACCTCAAGATGCACAAGCACGACCACCACTCACGTCGTGG
>Ga0307486_1001712_pt1 | contig 16163 bp, 15 predicted proteins | sample CBIW02metaG_FD_203663 | JGI IMG/M metagenome (GOLD analysis project Ga0307486, IMG submission 203663) | Sea-ice brine microbial communities from Beaufort Sea near Barrow, Alaska, United States - CBIW 0.2 | ecosystem: Environmental > Aquatic > Marine > Coastal | place: USA: Alaska | collected... | reverse complement strand
ACACGCGGCCACAACTGCTGCCGCGGCCCAGGGAACGGCTGAGGAACGCGTTCTGAATCTCGACCAGCGAGTCGCGGAGCGAACGGTGGTGCGCGCGAACCAATCCAGTGAATTCAAGGCCTTCGCCCGGATTGAACTGATCGCGATCACCGCGCCTGAGATAGAGTTGCCGAACTTCGATGCCGAGTGGGCGCCAGATCCGACCGTCCGGCTCGCCCGCCGCGTTTTCGAATCGCTGGGTGGCGCAGATGTTCCCACCGAAGAATGGACCCGCGCGCAAACCCGCGTCGGCTCAACATTCGACACTCTCGCAAGCGCACTCTCGCCATTCAGCTATCGGGCAGATCGATCGATGGCGAACGACGTCGTCGTCGTCGCGGTGCGCCACGGCTCAGAGGAACAGACACCGCACGAGCTCGCCACGATCCTGACCAACCAGGTGGATGATCGTCGCCGTCTCCTCAGCGCACGCGAGCGCGAAATTCTGCAGAATCACCTTGTCGACGAGGTCGCGGGAACGCTCCAGGAGCTCATCGAAGCCGCCGAACGCCAGACCCGCAACATCAACGACGAACTCGCCAAACGCCCGACAAGCACCGGGGTGAGACTACGCATCCGATGGGAGCCGCGAAGCGACGGGCCGACCGGCTACGGCGAGGCCCGGGTGCGCATCCTCCGTCAGGCAGCGGATGTCTGGTCGAACACCGATCGCGAGGCCATTGCAGACTTCCTACACGAGAGAATCAACACGGTACGCGCCGAAAATCCGGCAGGAACCTGGATGGAACACCTCACCCTCGCCCTCGACTACCGGTCGTGGAACCGATTCAGGATCGACATCGAACAAAGTGGAAAGTGGCGTCCGGCGAGCGGACCTGCCTCCGGCGGGGAACGGGTGCTTGCTGCGAGCGTGCCTCTGTTCGCCGCGGCATCTGCCCACTATCGCTCAGCGAGCAACCCGCTTGCGCCCCGCATAATCACGCTCGACGAGGCCTTCGCGGGCGTGGACGACAGCGCTCGAGCCGGCTACCTCGGACTACTTGCCACCTTCGACCTCGACGTCGTCATGACGAGCGAACGTGAATGGGCCTGTTATCCAGAAGTTCCCGGAATCGGTATCGCCCAACTCATCCGCACCGAAGGCATCGATGGCGTTCTGGTTGAGCGTTGGGAATGGGATGGCGCGACGAGGGCGCTGATTGCGGATGCCACTGGCCCGCAACCCTTGGGCGACGAGCACCTGTGACCGACGACGAGCGCCTGCGAAGCACTCTCGGTGCGCCGGGGCTGGAATGGCTGGTTGCCCGGGCGCGCGATCGTATCTCCCGCGGACTGTCGCTAACTGGAACTGTTGTCAGAAAATCGGCAACGACTGTCGAACGCGATGCTCTTGCCCGCTTCATCGGGCGAAGGGCCATCACTGCGAACTCAGTATCGGTATCCCTCGCCGACGTTGACCGAGTGTTGCGTGAGAGTGGAATGGCGGAAGGCGGTCTGACCGAGGCCGTTGTGGCTCTCGGCGGCCCGGTGACGATCCGGCACGACGAGGCCTCGCGTCTGCGCGAGGAATGGTCTGCGGCCCATGAGCCCCTTCGAGTCCTCGGCGAGTCACAACCGCGGTGGATGCCGTGGGTTGAAGGGGTCAATCTTCGACGCCGGTCTACTGATTCGGTTGAAGCGCGAGTGCTGGCATCCGAGGCCTCCCGCGTTCTCGAACGATTACCTGCGAACGGGATCGCACTCGCAGTGCTTGCCAACGAAGCGCTCGGTGATTCCCACGCCCTCGACGCCGGGCGGCCCGTCGCAAGTCTCGTGCTCGCCGCCATCCGTTCCCTCGATCCCGAGCAGGAGCTCGCAACGCGGCAACTCTGGGAGAGCGTCGGTGTTGCGCTCGACGAGCTGTCGAGCACCGTTCTGGTTCATGCGCTGCCCTATTCGAGCCCGGCACACTCTGGGACGACGGCACTTCCTCACTACCTCACCCTGCAGCAGCTCGACCGCCTGAACCTCTTCGATGGCGACCTGTCCGGCATCGAGGTCTTTGTCTGCGAGAACCCGTCGGTAGTCGCAGCGGCAGCACGCATCGGATCCCCACCACTGGTCTGCCTGCGGGGACAGCCGAGTGCCGCAACCGTCAGGCTACTCACACAGCTCAGTGCGGCCGGGGCGACGTTCCGCTATCACGGCGACTTCGATTGGGGCGGCATCCGAATTGCGAACGGACTGTTCCGGCGCTTCGGCTTCATCCCCTGGCGGTTCCGCGCTGCTGACTACGAACGAATGATCAGCACAGGAAGCACCCCGCTCCTAGGAAAGCCCGTCCGCGCTGACTGGGACGGGAGTCTAACTGAGGCGATGACAGAGTTCAGGATAAAAATTGAAGAGGAAGCGGTTCTCAACGACCTCATTCTGGACCTGTTAGAAGTGGGCCGGAACGCCAAGTGAGGCAGCCGACGGGTGGGTCAAGCTTTCTCGCTCTCTGGCCGATCCTGCCTCCCGCTTCACGCTGGTGCGGGGGAAACCCTTTGCGTGTGAACAAACTACATTCAGGTTCGCCGTTTGTCTCCCATGAGGTATTGATGGTTACATTCTGCCAGCATGATTGTTATTATCTATTATAAAGATAGATGGAAATGAAATTATAATCATGTTATTCACTACGCCTACTCTCGACCTGGTCGAGACAGAAGTCCTGACTCGAATTAACGAGTTGAGAGCTTCCATGCGAATGCAGCTAAACGAACCGCGCCGATGGCAGGGCTCGTTGCGTCGGCTCTCATTCGCACGCAACATAAGGGGATCCAACAGCATCGAGGGCTACGACGCCGATCTCGATGACGCGGCTGCTGTTGCCCTCGGCGAAAAGCCCCTAGACGCCAGCGAGGACACTCGGCTCGCCCTGGAGGGGTACCGAAATGCGATGACGTATGTTCTCCAGCTAGCTCAAGAACCACCGGTCGAGTTCAGCGAGCAACTCATAAAGAGCCTGCACTTCATGATGACGAGCTACGACTTAAAAAACCGTCCTGGGCGTTGGAGGCTCGGACCGATCTTCGTTCGCGATGACGAGGCCGAAGTGATCGTGCATGAGGGCGCAGATATCGCCGAGGTGGGTCGGCTCATGAAGGAGCTCGTGACGTACATGACCATCCCCTCGGACGAAGCTGATGTGATCAGGGGGGCGATGGTCCATCTGAATCTCGTGATGGTGCACCCATTCCGGGATGGCAACGGGCGAATGGCGAGATGCCTTCAAAGCCTCATGCTTGCCTCCGGAGGTGTCCTCTCGCCAATCTTCATGAGCATCGAAGAGTACCTCGGCCGGAACACTCAGCACTACTACGACATCCTCGCGAGCGTAGGCGGAGGCTCCTGGGCTCCGGACCGTGACGCGCGCCCGTGGATTCGCTTCGTCCTCACAGCTCACCTTCGGCAAGCCCTGACCCTCCAACGTCGAATTCGCGATAGCGAGCGGGTGTGGTCGGAACTGGAGCGGATCATCGAGCAGCGGGGACTTCCGGATCGCATGATCCACGCCATGTTCGATGCCGTCGTCGGCTTCCGTGTCCGAAATGCCATCTATCGCGCAACGCTGAAGGAGGCCGAGGGAGAAATCTCGGAGCAAAGCGCAAGCCGCGACTTCAAAGTAATGACCGACCTTGGACTATTGGCGGCCCGAGGAGAACGGCGCGGGCGGTACTACGTTCGCTCTGGTGCGCTGTCGTCAGTCTACGAAAACGTTCTGAAAGCCAGAACGGTACGCGACAACTCTGATCCGTTCGCTGCTTAGACGTTGGAGCTGACGGCACCCGACAAGAATCACCCACCAGCTTCGGCGAAACTGGAAGTCTGTGGGGATTCTGTGGGGCTTTTCAGTTCTATGGACTGCAAAACAGGCCTTTGACCAGCACTTTCATGGCGGGCTCCTTGCGAAACTCGGATGGGCCCGCCATTGCAAGGCCGTCGCACCAATGGGCTTGTAACGAATCCTCTACGCCAACGCCGATAATCCTCCGCGGCATCCGGGAGCGGGTCGACAACTCGCCTGAACCTTTTGGGTCTTGACACGGCGACGCGCATACCCCCCAGCTTATTGAACCCCCACCCGCCCTCCGCCCGAATCCCAAATGAAGGAAAAGCCCGGCGTCCGTCACAGCTTTACTGGGCTCGAACGGGATCGTTGGGAGAATCTCCTTCATTTGGGATCAGCCAGGCGGGGCGGCGACGGTAGCTTGTAGGCATGCTGAAACTGGGACTGAAGGCCTCCGCTGAGCAGTTCGCGCCGCGCGAACTGGTCGAACTCGGCGTGATGGCGGAGCAGCACAGCTTCGAGAGCGTCACCGTGAGCGACCACTTCCAGCCGTGGTGGCACAATGGCGGGCATGCCCCGTTCTCGCTCGCCTGGATGGCGGCCGTCGGGGAGCGCACTGAGTGCATCCAGATCGGCACCTCGGTGATGACGTCGACGTTCCGCTACAACCCGGCCGTCGTTGCGCAGGCGTTCGCGACCATGGGCTGCCTCTACCCGGGGCGCATCATCCTCGGTGTCGGCACGGGGGAGGCCCTCAACGAGATCGCGACCGGCTTTCGGGGCAAATGGCTGGAGTTCAAGCCGAAGTTACGACGATGTTTTGGGGGGATTTCGCACGTCAACACGGACGTAACTTCGGTTCAAAGAGCGTCTTGCCCGGCTGCGCGAAGCCGTCGACCTGATGCGGCAACTCTGGGTGGGCGACCGTATGGATTTCGAGGGCGAGTACTACAAGACGGTCGGGGCTTCGATCTATGACGTTCCGGATGGCGGCATCCCCGTCTACATTGCGGCCGGCGGCCCGGTCGTCGCGCGCTACGCCGGTCGCAGCGGCGACGGTTTCATCTGGACTTCGGGCAAGGGCATGGAGCTCTACACCGACAAACTGCTGGTCGCGCTCGCCGAGGGGGCCGAGCAGGCCGGTCCTACCGCCGACGACATCGACCGGATGATCGAGATCAAGCTCTCCTACGACACCGACCCAAAGCTCGCGCTGGAGAACACCCGTTTCTGGGCGCCGCTCTCGCTCACTCCAGAGCAAAAGCGCTCCATCGACGACCCCATCGAGATGGAGGCGGCCGCGGATGCCCTGCCCATCGAGCAGGTCGCGAAGCGCTGGATCGTCGGATCCGACCCCGACGAGGTGGTCGCCCAGGTGAAGCCGTACATCGACGCCGGCCTGAACCACCTGGTGTTCCATGGCCCGGGTCGCGACCAGAAGCGTTTCGTGGAACTGTTCGAGCGCGACCTTGCCCCGCGCCTGCGGGCGCTGGGCTGAGCGTGCGGCCGTGAGCGAGGGGCAAGGCGGCGCCGGTGTTGTGACGAACGGGGCAGTGCAGATCGGTTATGCGGCGATGCTCGCGCAGTTCCCTCCCGCCGAGGCGGTCGCGCTCGCCGAGTACGCCGAACGGCACGGCTTCTCCGCGGTGATGGCCACCGACCACTTCCAGCCCTGGGTTCCCGCGCAGGGGGAATCGTCCTTCGTCTGGAGCGTGCTCGCGGCCCTCGCCGAGCGCACCACCGGCGACTTCGGGCCGGGGGTGACCGCGCCGACCTACCGCTGGCAGCCGGCTATGGTCGCGCAGGCATCCGCCACCCTAGCCTCGATGCATCCGGGCAGGCACTGGCTCGGCCTGGGCTCGGGTGGGGCCGTCAACGAGCACATCGTCGGCCAGTACTGGCCGGAGGCGGCTGACCGCATCAACCGCATGTTCGAGGCGGTCGAGGTCAACTCGAAACTGTTCAGCGCGTCACTTGCCGGGCGTGATGTGAAGCATTCCGGCGAGCACTTCAAGCTCGAATCGACCCGGCTGTGGACCATGCCGGCTGTCGCACCGGAGATCCTGATCGCCACCTCGGGGCCGGTCACGGCCAAGCGGGCCGGGCGCACCGCGGACGGTCTCATCACAGTCGAGGCCCCGCCCGGGAAGATCGACGCGCTCTTCGCGCGATACCGGGAGGGCGCGCGCGATGCCGGCAAAGACGCATCCGCCATGCCGAAGATGCTGCAGCTGCACCTGAGCTGGGCCGAAACCGATGAGCTGACGATGGCGAACGCGCTGCGCGAATAGCCTAACGGCGGTATGCGGTTCCCGAAGGCAGACATCCGCTCGCCGTTCGAGTTCGAGCAGCTGGCCAGGCTGGTGCGACCGGAAGACTTCGAGGGCCGGATGACCGTCTCGGCCGACCCGGATGTGCACCGGGCGTACATCCAGAAATACCTCGGCTTCGGCTTCGGCTTCGGCTTCGGCTTCGGCTTCGACTTCGACCGCATCTACCTGCACAATGTCGGGCGCAACCAGCGCGAGTGGATCGACGTCTTCGGCCGCGACGTGCTGCCCAAGCTGAAGCGATAGCCGGTCACTGCGGCTTCTCGGCTTTGACGCCGCGTGGCAGGTGGGCACGCGCCGCGCAAGGGCGGTCGTTAGCGTCAGAGAACCGGGCGGCAGGCAGACCGGCTCGACTCCCAGAGTCGCATTGCTCATGCGATCCGGGGGTTGCGCGCTTCGCTGCGCCATGGTGTTCATCGATGTCGCTTGCCTGTACTTGAAAATCTCATGAATCGGACGTAGTGTTCATCACATGATAAATCAATGGCCAAGCGAAGGGGCACATTATGGCCGTTCTTGAACGACAACACAGTGACAAGAAAGCGCTCGCTGAGCACGCAGCCCGCGCGCGTCTCGCGGTCCTGGAGACGGTAGCTTTCAGCAAGGCCGGCCACATCGGCGGCCCGCTTTCCGCGATGGACATGCTCGTGTCGCTCTACTTCGACCGCATGCGAATCAACCCCCAAGACCCGCAGAATATCGACCGTGACCGGTTCATTCTCTCCAAGGGGCATTCGGGCATTGCGCTCTACGCGGTGCTCGCGCTTCGCGGGTACTTTCCGGTCGAAGAATTGAAGACGTTCGACCAGGGCGACTCACGCATTCAGGCGCATCCAGACATGCGTCTGACCCCGGGTATCGACGCCTCGACTGGCTCGCTCGGGCAGGGGCTATCTGCTGGACTCGGCATGGCCGTGGGAGCGAAGCGTCTCGGCAAGGATTTCCACACCTGGGTCATGGTCGGCGACGGCGAAATGGGAGAGGGGATGAACTGGGAGGCAATCCTCAGCGCGCCCCGCTTCGGTGTGGACAACCTGACCCTCATCATCGACGTCAATGGTCTTCAGCAGTACGGCTGGCCGCAGGGTGAGAAGGATCGCTTCGATCGCAGCGAGCCCCTCGGCCACGTCAACCTACCCCAGGTATTCACCGGGTTCGGCTGGCATGTCATTGACATCGACGGCCACAACCTCGACGAGATTAGAGCGGCGCTGGAGGAGGCTGAAGACCGACGCGCCACCACGGGCGTTCCGAGCGTCATTCTTTCTCGCACCACGAAGGGCAACGGAGTTTCGTGGACAGCGGGTACATATAAGTGGCACAACGGTGTTCCGACGGATGAGCAGCTTCAACTTGCTCGCCAAGAACTCATCGGCGCCGAAGCAGTCGGAGGTGTGAAATGAAGGCTCAGCGTCAGGTGTGGGGGGAGACCCTTGCAGAGCTCGCGGAAACAGACTCGCGGGTATTGGTTCTCGATGGTGATCTGGCGACGTCGACCCGCGCGGATATCGTCGCGGAAAAGGTACCAGATTCATTCATTCAGGTCGGTATCGCCGAACAGAACCTCATTGGCATGGCCTTTGGTCTGAGCACCCTCGGCTACCGCCCTTGGGTCTCGACGTTCGGCGTCTTCCTGACGCACCGGGCGCTCGACCAGATCCGGATGCTTGTCTCTCAGACCAAGGCACCGGTCAAGCTTGCCGCGGCCTACTCCGGACTCCTGAACGGGTCGAGTGGCAAGACGCACCAGGACATCGAGGATCTCGCCATCATGCGAGCGATGCCGAATATGACCGTGATCGCGCCTGCTGATGCCCGCGAGGCAGAACTCGTGATTCGCTGGGCAGCCGAGTACGACGGTCCCGTGTACGTGCGGTTCGCCCGCGATGCCGTTGAGCCCGTATTCGGCGACGACTACGAGTTCACGATCGGCAAGCCCGTTGTGTTGCGCGAGGGCTCTGGCCCGGTTGTCGTGTCGACCGGGGTGCAGACATCGCGCACCGCGCAGGCCATCGCAAGCCTGGTCACCCAGGGTCACGACCTGAGGCATGTGCACCTGCCAACGCTGAAGCCGCTCGACACTGAGGCCTTCTTTGCCGCAATCGGCGACCACACCGAGGTCATCACCGTTGAGGAGCACTCCGAGATCGGCGGCCTCGGCGGCCTCGTCGCCGAATTGGTCGCAGGGCTCGGTGTCGGCACTCGGGTCACCAGAATCGGCCTCGCCGATGGGTGGTCGGAATCTGCGCCGAACGACTTCCTTCTCGACCGCTATGGCCTCTCGCCTGAGCGCGTTGCGGAGCGTCTGACGGATGCGATTTCAGGCCCCAAGCAGTGACGTCATGTCGGCCACATTGACCCGTGCTCGGAGTTCCGAGCACGGGCGGCTGAGTGACGCGCCTCGAGTGGTGACGTTCACCCCGGCGCCAGCGTTCGACCGGGTGTACTCACTCGGGGAGTTGTCCCCGGGGGCAGTCATTCGTGTGCTGAACCCGCTGGTCAGGTTGGCGGGCAAGGGCGTCAATGTGACGGCCGCGCTGCATCAGGGTGGGTTCACCTCCTCGAGGGCAGTCGTACTCTTGGACGCATCCTGGCCCGTTCACGATGAGTCGTGGTTGCGCATCGTCGAGCAGGAGGGCGCAGGGCGTTGGAATACGGTTCTCGTTGAGAAGTCGGGCCGAACGACCAATATCAATGAAACGCCGGCACCGCTGAGCACATCGGATTGGGCTCGGGCCTGCGCGACGGTGCTCGACGAGGTAGACAGAGCCTCGGCGGATTGGCTGGTCATCGGTGGGACGATGCCATTGGTTGATGGAGAGAGCCCGAATCTCGCGATCCTGCAGCAGGGACTTGCTACATCGGGGACACGGCTCTGTCTCGACACTTCTGGGGCCACGTTAGCGGAGTGGCTGCGCGCAGGAGTGATCCCCGATTTGGTGAAGCCCAATCGGCAGGAACTCTCTGACGCCACCGGCACGGATATTCAGACGATGGGTGATGTGCTCTTTGCCGCGCACAGGCTCAGGGAGATGGGTGCGCGGGCCGTTCTCTCGAGCATGGGCTTCGATGGGCTCCTCTACGTTGGAGAGGGCGAGGAGCGCTGGTGTCCGGCACCCCTCGTGGAGATCCGCAACACGACCGGCGCGGGAGACGCTTCGCTGGCCGGGTTTCTCTCCGCGACCGCATTCGGTCACGATCGTGCCCTGGAGACTGCTGCCAGTTGGGGCGCCCTGACGGTGACCTCGCTGAGTCCGGTCGCCGAGTCCCTTCGCGTTCTCGACACCGTCCGTGCGCGTGCGCTGGTCGAGTCTCACGTTCTCATCGGCTAACGTCTCTGAGGCCACAAGCAAATCGTCGGATCGCTCTGAGCGATCCGCCGATTCTTGTTTGCTGTGGCTGTGGTTAGGGCTCGACGCCCAGGAACACCTTCTCAGGGTCAATGCGATCCCGAATGAGCGCGACGACCTCTGCTGGCGGGGCATCGAGCGCCGTCAGATTGTCGGCGATCTCGGGGGTGAAGCTCATCGCGGCGAGCACAGAATCAACGCTCTGACCTGGGTACAGCTCGAGCAGTCTCATCCGGTCTGTCTCCGGTGAGAAATCGAAGACCGCCCTATCCGTCATCACTAGTACCGGTCCGCCTCCAGGTAGACCAAGCTCATCCCGGCGCTTGCCTTTCGACCGGCGACCAACTCCCGAAACAAAATCGACCTGCTCCACGAAGGTACGCTTGGACAGGTCCGCGAGCACGATTGCCCGCTGGGCGAACGCCTGGTGTTCGGGGAGCGCGAGTGCGCCTACGAGGTGCGCGTGGCTACCGTCTGGCCGGGTGACGCGGGTGACGTTGACGTTTCCATACGCGTCGATCTGGGCGCCCGAGATGAACGAGATATCAACTCGTCCACGCTGGAGAGCGTCAAGATTGTCAACGGCATCGATGAACGCCGGTGCATCGCGGTCGTAAGCGATCGAGTCGAACCAGCGCGAGGGGAGCGGCTCCAGGATCGGATCGATCAGCGGCCCCATCTGAACGGAGAAATGCGGTGCATGGGTGAGCTGCGCCAGTCTCGACGCCACCATAGGCAGACCGACCGCAAATACGAAGGCGCGGCCACTGCTGCCAACACCGACGAAACCCATCTCGTCGTTCCGCAGTTCCTGCGACAGCCGGTAGGCCATCAACTCATTGACGGTGAACATATTCACTCCATTCACACTTCATCCGCAATGCGGATCGCGGCAAGGGTTGCCGGTGACGTCACGCGAGCGAGGTAGTCACCGTTGTTCTTGCTGGGCAAGACATTGGTTTCGAGATACTGCCGGAACTTTTCAGGATCCTTCGCCGCCGCGAGATAGTCGTCCAGCGCCGCAAAATCCGGCTCGTAGAGGGCATCGCAGGGACCAGGGTGAGCGCCGAAGGGGGCCAGAGCGACACCATCCACCCAGTGGTGAGGCAGATAGGTGGAATGTGGCCTCCGCACCACCTCATCGTGGCTGATGAGCTGTTCGACGGTGACGATGACCCGATCCGATGCGCTCGCGAGAAGCACATCGACATCATCGCGGTTGTATCGCGTCGGGCGTTGGATGTTCCCGAACTCATCGCTGTAGTAGCCGTGCAGAAGAGTTACCTGAGGCTGTGCCGGTGCCACGGCGTGAAGAGTGGCACCCGTGAAGGGATCGGTGATCTCGCGGATGAGCTCGGGGTCGTCATAGTCGGTTCCGGCAATAACGCGGGTGATGCCAAAAGGATGCCCCGCGGCGGCCGCCTTGAAGCGGGCAATCATCGAGCTCTCGGTGAAGAAGCGCACATCGAGTTCGCCCGAGTCGGCGAGCCTGCGCACATTGGGCGAGAGACCGAGCGGCCCGAGACCGACATAGGCGCACTCAATTCTGCGCACAGCCCCGGCCCCGACCAGAAAGTCGAAGTCGAGCCCGCCCAGCCAGGCCTGAAGGGTGAGGTCTTTACGCCCCTGCCGAACGAGCTCACGAAGCAACGCCATCGGGTGGCGCCTAAGGGTGGAGCCTCCGATCCCGATGGTCATCCCGTCTTCGATGGTTGAGGCGAGATCTTCGATAGTTCTCAGCTTCTCTTTCATGCCTTCTCCCTTGGTGCGACAGCGGATATGTCTACATCCCGCAGCCCGAGCACATTGTTCGGATCGACGGATGTGCGCAGAATACGCAATTCCTCTTCGGTGGGCTCGGCCGTGGTGGGGGCCTCGTCTAGGCCTGCCACTTCGAAGCCGGTGTTCTCCCGCACCTGGTCGGGGGTGACTCCCGGGTTGAGCGAAAGTGCAGACATCGAGCGTCCCGGACCGTCGAAAGCGAATAGGCCGAGGGGGGTCACCACCAATGCGGGTCCGGCATCGGGGTTCAACCCCGCGGCGGCCCGCTCCTCGCGGGTGAGTTGGTGCCCGGCGCCCGAGCGGTAGTCCACGCTCTCCACGAATGTGAGGGAATCATGCCGCGGCATCATCACGAACTCGCGTCCGAAGTGGGTGAAGTGCAGCGGCTGCAAGATGGGGCCGACCAGCCGAACCTTGGGCAGGGCGATGTCTCCGATCAGGGTGCTATTGAGCGAGCCGTAGCGGTCTACTTGAGCGCCGACGCTGAAGCCGACTGTCACATCGCCGCGCTTGTAGCCGATCGAGTTGGGATAGCCGGTGATATGAGCCTCGGCTGGCATGCTCATAAACTCATTGGCAAACTCTAGATCGGGCAGCCGGGTCAAACGCGAGAGCTGAGGGTTGACCGACCAGCCGGCGAAGAGAATCGTGAGATTGGGTGCGTGGGTCTGCTGCGCGAGTGCCATGGCGGCCAGCGGAATGCAGGTACCGAAGAGAACGGCACCGGGGCCTGTGGTGAGCCCGGTGAAGCAGGTGTCGCCATCGCGGAATTGGCGGCTGAGTGCCACCGTGACCTGTTCGCCGATGCTGAATTCTGACGTCATTTGAAGGACCTCCTCTGGATCTTGAGAAGTGTGTTGATGCCGACCAGATCAAGGTAGGCATCGTTGTCGGACACTTCTCGCACATACTTGCCGAGGTACTTGTCGAAGGTCTCCGCGCTCGCTCCCGCCTCCACCAACTCATCGAAGTGTTCGCCGTCGGCGTCGTAGGAGCCGAGCATCGCTCCGGGGTGCGCCCCCCATGGTGCGTGGGCCACCGCCTCGATGAGGAAGCACGGAATCTGCACGCGCTGGGGGAATCGTGTCAACGCATTGGTGTCAACGATGTTTTCGGCAGTGAGTAACACGCGGTCAAAGGCCCGCACGGTCGTCAGATCCAGTCCCTGGGGCATCATCTGATCTGCCGGCATGGCGGCGTTCCCGAACCGATCGGCTGCAGGAACATGCACGATGGCAATGTCTGCGCTTGCGGCGGGTATTGCGTGCTCGGGCGCTCCCGTCAGTGGGTTTGTGGTCGGCTTCATATCGGGGTTCTGCTCGGGTAGTGAAGATCCGTGCATATAGTTTGCCGAGAACGAGGTGAGTCCGTCTTGTGCGGCGCGGAACCGGTCGAATGACATGACCTCGTCGTAGTCGGCGATCTCGATTTCGCCCGCCTCAACGGCCGCGCGAACCCGACGCGCCAGTCCCCACTTCTCCAGGCCGGCGTATGCGGTCTCTAGGCGTCGTACGAGCCCGGCGCCAACGAGGAGTTCGGTTTCCTGCCCACTTGTCGTGGTGACGACGGTGAGGTCTTTGCGCTCAAGGCGGATGAGCTCGCGCACGAATGCCATCGGTCGGCCGTACACACCGAAGCCGCCGACCGCGAGGGTCATCCCGTCAGAAACCCGCGAGGCGAGGTCGGTGACGGTGGTGAGCTTGCTTTGCCGAGTGGGGTGGACGGTCATGCCTGCGCACCTTTTTGAGTGGCACTGAGCGAGACGGAAAACTCTTCCGCCACCTCCCGTGTGTGCTGGCCGAGAAGGGGAGGAGCAGCGTACACGCGCCCGGGTGTGCGCGAGAGCTTGGGAATGATGCCGGGAACCGAGAATTCCCCGCCGGTGGGGTGCTGCACCTTGGCGCGGTGTCCACGGTGAATCAATTGGGGGTTGCGACTCGCCGTTGGTACATCGACGACGGCGGCGACCGGCACGGCCTGCTCGCTCAGCAAACGCACGATCTCGTCGGTCGGCAGGGTGAGGGTCCAGGCCTCGACCTCATGGTGAATCTCGGTACGATTGGCTATCCGATTTTCTCCGCTGCTGAAGAGTGGGTTCTCGACTAGCTCGAGCTTGCCCATCGCGGTGCAGAGGCTGCGGAAGTGGCTGTCTTTACCGGCGACGAGGTGAACCCATCCATCGCCGGTACGGAAGGTGCCCCCCGGGGACACATAGCGATCATTGTTGCCGATGCGAGCCATGGGCTCGTCGAAGATTTCGTCTTCCATCGGACCGCTGAGCAGGAGGCCATAGGCGGTGTCGAGAAGAGCGACATCCACCACCTGGCCCTCGCCGGTGGCGCGGGAGTGCAGAACAGCGGCCAGGGTGGCGATTGCCGCCTGCATGCCGGCGGCGTAGTCAATCAGATAGGAACCGGTGAGTCGCGGCGGACCATCCGGGTCGCCGGCGATGCTCATCATTCCGGATGAGGCTTGCGCGACCGCATCGAAACAGGGCTGATCGGCGAGCGGGCCATCCTGGCCATATCCAGAGACACGGGTGATGACCAGGCGCGGGTTTGCGGCGAGCAGATCGACGGGGTCCAGCCCCATTGCCTCGAGCGTTCCTGCCCGGAAGTTCTCGACCAGAACGTCGGCGCCGGCAATCATCGTTCGCAGTGACTCGATGTCATCGGCGTCGCGGAAGTTGAGCTCAACGCTGCGCTTATTGGCGTTGAAGGTCAGAAAGTAGAGACTTTCGTCGCTGTGGCGCGGCTCATACCCGCGCACATCGTCGCCGCTGCCGAGCTTTTCCACCTTGATGACATCGGCGCCCAGCTGTGCGAGCTGCAAGGTGCAATATGGTCCGGCGATGAATCGCGAGAGATCGATGACCTTGACGCCCTTGAGGGGGCCTGAGGCTTGCGTGTTCATTCGAAGTTCCCATCTATGGTGAGCCCGCCGTCGACGCGAAGCATCGCCCCGTTAACGAATGATGCGTCACGTGACAGCAGGAAAGAAATGCTAGACGCGATCTCGTCGGGATGGGCAAGGCGTCCCAAAGGTGTGCGGCCGGTGAGTGTTGCTTCGCTGAGCGAGCCACTGCGCAGCCCGCTCTTGACCATCTCGGTGGCGACATAACCGGGGGCGACGGCATTCACGCGGATGCCGCGACGCCCCCATTCGGATGCCAGAGTACGCGTCATACCCATGATCCCAGATTTGGCTGTGGCATAGGCGAGGCGCCCTGGCAGGCCGAAGGTGGATCCGACCGATGCGATATTGACGATGGACCCCAAGCCATCAGCCTGGAGGAGCGGGGTGAATACGGCGCGGGAAATGACCATGGCTCCAGTGAGGTGCACATCGAGTTCCCGACGCCAGGCATCCACCGTGAATGTCTCAGCAGGGCTGCGGGTGATAGTTCCTGCGCAGTTAACGACCCCTGTGAATCGGTGACCCTCGGCCGTCAGCTGAGCGATGAGTGTGGTTACGTCCTCTTCGGAGCAGACATCCACCTCAGCGGCCGCGTGTCCTGATCCGCTCAGACCGCGCACGGTCTCCTCTGCGGGCGCCAGATATCTATCGATCGCGACGATTCTGTAGCCGTCATCACTGAGGCGGCGCGCGGTGGCCGAGCCGATGCCTCCGCCCGCTCCAGTAATGAGCACGCTCCCCGGCGTGGGCGGAAAATTTTCTATGGGGTCATCTTTGTCCATATCGAAATGATCGCATCAACAGGCGAAAATGTCTACTCACTGATACGACAGATCAATACGTGAGATAGATGAGTTTGTCTTCAACCCGTTAGAGCCGATCAGTGGAAAACTTGTTCACCTGTTGACACAAATAGATTTCTCACCGTAGGCTGGCCCGCGGCGGCGAAGAGCGACCATGCAATCGACGAAGATGATCCGCCATACACCGAAAGGAAAACGCAATGAAGCATTCCCTGAAGAGGAGGCTGTTAACAGCCGTTGCCTCAGCTGGCGTGGTGGGCCTTGCGCTCGCCGGGTGTTCTGCTGGCCCGGACACCACCGAAAGCGGCGAGGAGACATTCAATCTGGTCGTAGCCAACTTCAACCACGCAGACTCCCCGGAAACGGCAGGCCTCGACTGGTGGCTCGATGAGGTCGAACGACTCTCCGATGGCCGGGTCACCTTTGACCGCTACCACCAGGAAACGCTCTGTACCGGGGCGGAGATTGTGCAGTGCGTGCGTGACGGCCGCGCCGATATCGGCGCCAGCATCCCTAGTTACACCGCAGGTTTCTTCCCCATTTCCGAGGTGATGAACCTTCCCTTCCAGACCGACAATCCCGAAGCGATCGCTACTGCCTACTACAACCTGCTCAACGAGACAGAGGCCGTAGCCAATGAGGCTGACCGCCACGGCTTGAAGACGCTGTGGCACGTGGGGATCGACACCTCGATCATCGGCGGCACGAAGCCGATCGACAACGTCGATGATCTGAAGGGACTCGCCGTGCGTAGCGCTGGCGAAGGAATCCAGTGGGGGTACGAGGCGATTGGCGCCAACCCTGTTGCAGTGACAGCCGCCGAAATGTATGAGGCGATGCAGTTTGGGCTCACGGACGTCTGGACCAACAACCTTTCCGGTGCCGACAACTACAAAATGTATGAGGTATCTAACCACTGGCGCCTGACGGGGTTGGGTGTATACATCAACAACGGCACCTGGATTTCGCAGAAAACGTGGGAATCGCTGCCGGCCGACATCCAGGCAATCTTCGACCAGGCTACCGAGACGTACCTCGCTGGCGGTGAAGGCTACAAGGTCATCGGCGCCTCTCTGCAGGAGAAGTGCGACAACATTGTTGCCGCGAACAAGCTCGACTCGTGGGACGTCTGGGACGCCGCCGAGACGAAGCGCTGGAAGGACGCGCTCGG
>Ga0307486_1001711_pt1 | contig 16176 bp, 14 predicted proteins | sample CBIW02metaG_FD_203663 | JGI IMG/M metagenome (GOLD analysis project Ga0307486, IMG submission 203663) | Sea-ice brine microbial communities from Beaufort Sea near Barrow, Alaska, United States - CBIW 0.2 | ecosystem: Environmental > Aquatic > Marine > Coastal | place: USA: Alaska | collected... | reverse complement strand
CAGCCTCGTTGAGCACGTTGGCCAGGTCGGCGCCGCTGAAGCCCGGCGTGCGGCGACCGACAGCCTCCAGGTCGACGCCGGGGCCGAGCGGCTTGCCGCGTGAGTGAACTTTCAGGATCTGGGTGCGGCCGGCGAGATCGGGGGCGTCCACGCCGATCTGGCGGTCGAAGCGGCCCGGACGCAACAACGCGGGATCGAGGACGTCGGGCCGGTTGGTCGCGGCGATGAGGATCACGCCACCACGAACATCGAAGCCGTCCATCTCGACCAGCAGCTGGTTGAGGGTCTGCTCGCGCTCGTCGTGGCCACCGCCCATACCGGTGCCGCGGTGGCGACCGACAGCATCGATCTCGTCGATGAAGACGATGGCGGGGGCGTTCTCCTTGGCCTGCTCGAACAGGTCACGCACGCGACTGGCGCCGACACCGACGAACATCTCGACGAAGTCCGAACCAGAGATCGAGTAGAACGGCACGCCAGCCTCGCCGGCAACAGCGCGAGCCAACAGCGTTTTGCCGGTGCCGGGCGGGCCGTACAGCAGCACGCCCTTGGGGATCTTGGCGCCGACGGCCTGGAACTTGGCCGGCTCGGCGAGGAACTCCTTGATCTCACCAAGCTCCTCGATGGCCTCATCGCAGCCGGCAACATCGGCAAAGGTGGTCTTGGGAGTGTCCTTGGTCATCAACTTCGCCTTGGACTTGGCGAACTTCATGACACCAGCGCCACCGCCCTGCATGCGGCTCAGGATGAACAAGAAAATACCGATGAACAGCAAGAAGGGGATGATCGACAGCAGGACGCTACCCAGCGACGCGCCGGCGACCTCGACATCGAACGACTTGAGCTTCTTAGCCTCGACCAAAGCCTCGGCACGCTCGGCAAGCACCTCGCCCTGGCCCAACAAGAACTTGGACTTGACCTGCGATTCGTCGGTCAACGTGGCACGAATGGCCTGGTCGCCGTCAACGAAGGTGACCTCGGAGACCTTGCCCGAATCGAGGTACCCGATCATCGTCGCGGTCTTGACCTCTTTGTAGCCGTCGGCGCCCGAGGAGAAGTTGATGGCCGTCAGCACCACAATGGCAATGAGGACGATCCAGAGCCAAGGGCCCTTGAAGAGGCTTTTGAAGTTCATGGGTGGGCGTGGAAAGATCCACTCCTCCTAGTGATGGTGGGTATTCCGACGGTACAGGGTCCGGCATCGCGCAGTGTTGAACTTGGTGACTCATCACCGGGGGTTGAACTTGGTGACTCATCACCGGGGGTTGAACTTGGTGACTCATCACCGGGGGTTGAACTTGGTGACTCATCACCGGGGGTTGAACTTGGTGACTCATCACCGGGGGTTGAACTTGGTGACTCATCAGGAATAGACGTGGGGTGCCAAGGTGCCGATGCAGCGCAGGTTGCGGTACTTCTCGTCGAAGTCGAGGCCGTAGCCGACCACGAAGGCGTTGGGGATGTCGAAACCGACGTATTTGACGTCGATCTCGGTCTGTACGGCATCCGGCTTGCGCAGCAAAGTGGCGATCTCGACCGAGGCCGGGCCGCGCGAGCGCAAGTTGGTAACGAGCCAGGACAAGGTGAGCCCCGTGTCGATGATGTCCTCCACGATCAGGACGTCGCGACCCTGCAAGTCGGTGTCGAGATCCTTCAGGATGCGCACGACACCGGACGATTTGGTACCTGACCCGTAGGACGACACCGCCATCCAATCCATCTCGATGTGCCGGTTGAGGCTGCGTGCCAGATCGGCCATGACCATGACCGCACCGCGCAGCACACCGACGAGCAACAGATCACGTCCCGCGTAGTCGCGCTCGATCTCGCCGGCCATCTCTTTGAGACGACCGAGGATCTGCTCCTCGGTGAACAGGGTCTGGTCGAGTTCGAGGTCGTCCTCGACGTGCGATTGGTCCACGGGCTCAGCCTGCCACACGAGCCAACCGACGCCGCTCGCGGCCGAACGTTGGTTCGCGCCAACGCAGCGTGAGGGCGCTGCGGCGAAGCCGCTCGCCTGCGAGGCGTCGTGAGACGGATGCTCACTCGAGCCCATCGGGTGAGCACGCCTCGGTCGCTCGTCCCTCGCTCCCTCACGTTCCTCGCAGAGCTCGTCACTGGCGAACAGGGGTAGCGAACTCGTCACTGCCGCGCGGTGGCTCCGAACACTAGGACACGATCCACGCGCCGGCACGAGACGCCTCCGGGTAGCTCAACACGTAGCTGACCGTGCCAGTCGGTGACCAGCCGATCGAGTTCGCCGATGTGGCCAGCGGCGAGTTCATCGGCGCGCGCACCGGCGTCGAGCGCCGCCCGTCGCAACACCCGTGAACGGATCGCCGGTGCCATCGCCGCGAGGTCCCCCACCTGCAGGCTGTGGGCGGCTGCGGCGAGGTCGTCCAGGTGGTCCAGATCGGCCCGCAGCTGCGAGGCGGTACGGCCCAACGCGGCGGCCACTCCGCCATCGAGCACGTCTTCGAGCAGCGGCAACACCTCAGAGCGGAGTCGGACGCGTCGATAGACGGGATCAGCGTTGTGCGGGTCGACCCACCACGTGAGTCCATGCGCTCGACAGATCTGCTCAGTGTCGTCGCGACTGATGTCCAGGAACGGCCGTCGAAAGACCCCCGACCGGGGGGCCATCCCCGCGATCGACCGAGAACCGGAACCGCGGCCCAGCCCCAACAGGACCGTCTCGGCCTGATCGTCGCGCGTGTGAGCCAGCAGGACCGCATCGACCGGGTCCGTGGTGAGGGCCGCCATGCGGGCTGCGCGTGCGGCCGCTTCCGGACCGCCGGGGCCATCGACCTCGACCGCTTCAATGCGAGCCGGCAGGCCGATGCCCTCGAGCTGGGCAACCGCGCGGCGGGCGACGTCATCGGACCCTGCCTGCAGGCGATGGTCGACGACGACGGCCGTCACATCGAGCCCACCGCCACGGACGACGAACTCGGCAATGGCAGCCAGGGCGAGCGAATCAGCCCCTCCTGACACCCCGATGACGACACGACTGCCGGGCTTCAGGTCAGCCAAAGCGGCCCGCACGGCGGTTCGCGCAGATGCCACCGTGGGATCGAGTGCGCCACCCATCGAGTCAGCCAGCCGTATCTCTACGCATGGACGCGCGAAACCCACGAGGCAGGCTCAAGGATCTCCGAGCGGGTCGGCAGGTGGTCCGGGTGCGACCAGGCCGCGTTGAAACCGTCCATGCCGACCGTGTCGAGGGCATGCCGGACGAACACCGCACCGTCGCGGTACTGGCGCATCTTGGCCTCGAGGCCGAGCAGCCGGCGGATCAGTTTGTCGATGCCACCAGAGCCTTGACGCCGTTGAGTGAACTTGCGGCGGATGTCCGCGACGGTGGGGATGACCTCTGGCCCGACGTCGTCCATGACCACATCGGCATGGCCTTCGAGCAACGACATGACGCCGGTCATCTGGTCAACGATCTGAGTCTGGCGTTCGTTCTGGAACATCGACCCGAGGGAGGCGTCCGAGTCGCCCTTGGCGATCTTGACCGCCTCGGACAGCGCCTGTTGGAACATCGCTGACATCGCCTGCGGATCGAGGTCGGTGGCGTCGATGAACTCCTCCATGAGTCCCCGCAGATGCTCACGAAGCCACGGGACACCCGTGAACTGGACCCGATGGGTCTCCTCGTGCAGACACACCCACAACCGGAAGTCATGAGGATCAACGTCGAGCTTGCGCTCCACAGCAACGATGTTCGGAGCGACCAACATCAGACGGCCACCCTCGCCGTGAGGCCCGGTCCAAAACGGGTCGAACTGACCCAGCACCTTCGAGGACATGAACGACATCAATGCGCCCAGCTCAGCTCCGCTGACCTTTTCGCCGACGGCCCGCGTCATGCCTGACGGGACCTTGCCAGCTTCGGCGATCTTCGCGTTGACTGGCTCCATCATCAGCTGGAACGTCGACAGATTCGCTTCGACCCATCGGGGGCGATCCACGACCAGCACCGGCGATGGCGCACCCAGCGCGTGGGTGGCGTGCAGACCGGTGAACTCGCGCACGGGCGCCTCAGAGAGGCGGGCTCCTTCACGTAGTTCGGCGACCGCCTCGGCGACCTCAGCGGCCGACATCTGCGGCCCGGGCTTGGACAGCCGCGTTGCGGTGGACTGCGCGAAGTTCCAGTCGATCATGGGCTCCACGGTACGGCGTGGGGTGCTGGCTGTCCGCCAACCACGGCTCGGGTCAGCCGCACGAACATGTGGCGATGGCCGCTGCGATGTCATCGAGAGTGTCTTGAACCTTGAACGGGTCAGTCGTGCTCGTGTCGTCGGCCATGACCGCAAACACCACCGGACGACCGTCAGCGTCCAGGGCATAGCCGGCGAGGGAGTGGATCCCGGTCAGAGTTCCGGTCTTGGCCCGGACCAATCCCCTGGTCGTCGCGTCGAAGCGATTGGCCAACGTGCCGGTGAACCCGCTGATCGGAAGGTCATCGACCAGCGCCGCGCCGCGAGGTGTGGCGAGAGCTTCGCGGACCACGTCGACCAGTGTGGACGGGCTGATCAGGTTGCGACGTGACAGCCCGCTGCCGTCGAACAGCGTGAGGCCAGCGGTATCGATCCCCTTGCTCTGCAGGGTCGCGATGGTCGCCTCGATGCCGCCGTCGAAGGATCCAGGTCGGTCACTGGCCAGGCCGACCTGACGCAGCAGAACTTCGGCTGCCTGGTTGTCGCTGGTGCGGATGACTGCCTGCACGATCTGCTCGATCGTGGCGCTGCTCACCGTGGCCACGACATCGGCGGCGTCGGGGGCCGATGCACGCTTGATGTCGCCAGTGACGTCTATGCCGGCGGCATCAAGCAGTTCCGCGAACTGCGTGGCAGCAGATTGGGCGGGGTCACGCGCTCGGGTGCCGTCAACAACCCCCTGGTCGACCCACAGGGCGTTGACCGGCGTCACGATGTTGCCCGGAACGTAGGTGTCCTCCCAGCCCTTGCTGATCGCCGGACCGGTGAAGAGGGTGTCATCGAATCCGAGCGTCACCGACGTACGGCCGGCATCGCTCAGGGCCGCCGCGGTGCGCTCAGCCAGTTCGGCCAGTTCGCCCCGCTCGACGCTCGCCGAGTTCTTGTCGCGGGTGCCGATCAGATATGGATCGCCGCCGCCGACCAGGACGATCTGGTCACCCGTATCGACCACGGTGGTCAAGAACCGGGTCTGCGGATCTATCGCGCTGAGCGCGGCCAGCCCGGTCAGCAACTTGGTGGTCGACGCCGGGGTGAACACGGTGCCATCGCCGCGGTCGGTGATGCTGACCTGGCCACCGGGTGCCGGCGCGACCGCCGCGAAACCGACGTGGGGACCCAGTACTGAGTCGGTGAGCAGGACCTTGACCGCCGCAACCACGGCATCAGGATCAATCGGCGAAACCTGCGGGGCCACCGACGTCTCAGCTGACCCCCGACCGGCCACCCGGAGCCCTTCGGGAGCGATCACGTTGGTCGGGCCACAGTCTCCGCCACAGATGGTGGTGTTGAGCCGGCCGTCCTGCCAAGCCCATCGGCTGGCAACGGCAACCGTCGCCAGCACCGCGAACACCACGACCAGCGCCAGGACGCGCACAGCACGGCGACGCCATCGGTTGGGCACCCTGCTGGCCCTCATGCCTCCCACATGCGCCAGACTATAGGGACCGAACCATTGGCATCGCTGCCCGTTGTACCCGTGCGCGGCGGCCACCCAAGCCCCTCAGGAGGCAGCCGTGATCTTCGACGTCACCGTGGAAATTCCCAAGGGCGAGCGCAACAAGTACGAGATCGACCATGCCACGCACCGCATGCGTCTGGACCGCACGCTGTTCACGTCCACCCAGTACCCCGCCGACTACGGCTTCATCGACAACAGCCTCGGTCTGGACAGTGACCCGCTCGATGCACTGGTGCTGCTGCCCTCTCCCACGTTCCCCGGCTGCGTCATCACATGCCGCGCCATCGGCATGTTCCGCATGACCGACGAGGCCGGCGGCGATGACAAGGTCCTGTGCGTTCCGGCCACCGATCCTCGCCAGGAGCACCTGCGCGACATCCATCACGTGCCCGAGTTCGACCGGCTCGAGATCGAGCACTTCTTCACCGTCTACAAGGACCTCGAGCCCGGCAAGTCGGTCGAGGGTTCAGTCTGGACCGGTCGCGTCGAGGCCGAGGCCGAGATCGAGGCAAGCTTCGCGCGCTTCAAGGCCAACGGCGGCTACTGAGCATCACCACGCCTGCGGGTTCGGACAGTGTGGCGCTCACCGCGCCGACTGGCCTCACCCGCACCCTGACGTTCGTTCGCACGACTCGCTACGGACTGCTGGGCCTTGCTCTCGTCGTCGGCGCTGGCTCCGGCCTCGGTGCCATCGCGTTCCGATGGCTGATTGAACGCATGACGTTGCTGTTCACCGGCAGCACCGACTACGCGGGGCTCGGCCGGGTGGCGCATCCGCACCTATCGGCGCTGGGGCCGTACTTCGTCGTGCTGACACCGGCGGTCGCCGGGCTGCTGTACGGCCCGCTGGTCTACCGGTTCGCGCGCGAAGCCCGCGGCCACGGTGTGCCCGAGGTGATGTTCGCCGTGGCCCGACGCGGCGGCCGTATCCAACCAAGGGTCGCGCTCGTCAAGGCCTTTGCATCCGCACTGTGCATCGGTGGCGGCGGCTCGGTCGGGCGCGAAGGTCCAATCGTCCAGATCGGATCGGCTCTTGGTTCCACCGTCGGTTCCTTCGTCAAGGTCAACGAGTCACGCCTGCGCATGCTCGTGGCCTGCGGTGCTGCCGGCGGTATCGCCGCGACGTTCAACGCGCCGCTGGCCGGCGTCTTCTTCGCGATGGAACTGATCCTGCTCGACTTCGCGGCCGAGGCTTTTGGCATGGTCGTCATCGCAGCCGTGACTGCCAGCATCATCAGTCGAGCGGCGCTCGGCAATGATTCCTTTCTGACGCTGCCCACCTTCACCGTCGATCACGTCCAGCAGTACGTCCTGTTCGCGGTACTCGGCCTGGTGGCCGGCCTGGTCGGGGTCGTCTTCACCCGGGTCCTGTACGCCATCGAGGATGCCTGCGACTGGGCCTGGCGTGGGCCTGAATGGCTGAGACCCGCAGTCGGCGGGTTGCTGCTCGGCTGCCTCCTGCTCGCGCTTCCGCAGATGTACGGCGTCGGCTACCCCGTGCTGTCCGACGGAGTGGCAGGCGCGTATTCGATCGGCTTCCTGCTCGTCCTGCTCATCGGCAAGATCGTGGCCTCGAGCCTGACGATCGGCATCGGCGGCTCGGGTGGCGTGTTCGCTCCGAGCCTGTTCATCGGCGCCATGCTGGGCTCGGCATTCGGCCAGACGGTCGAACACGTGGTGCCAGCCATTGCAGGCCCCACCGGCATCTATGCCCTGATCGGCATGGGAGCTGTCTTCGCTGGTGCGGCCCGCGCTCCGATCACCGCTGTCGTCATCTTGTTCGAACTGACCGGCGAGTACTCGATCATCTTGCCGCTGATGCTGGCGATCGCGTTGGCCACCGGCGTCAGCCACGTGTTGTCGCGCGAGACGATCTATACGTTCAAACTCAGCCGACGCGGCGTCGACCTGACAGCCGACCCCGTGGCCGACACCCTGATTGGGCTGACCGTCGCTGACGTCGTGACCGACATCGGCCATCCCCTCCTCGACTCCATCTCGGTGCTCGAAGCGAGCCGCACCTGGCCCGAGGACGGAACCGCCCAGCGTGCCCTCGTCGATAGTGCCGGCACGTATCGCGGCGTCATCAGCATCCGCGCGCTGGTCGAGGCCCGCTCAGACGGCGAGCACGACGACGCCCCTCTCAGCAGGTTCTGCGACAACCCAGAACCCGTGACACTGGATGACCGGCTCGCCGACGCGCTCGCGGCGCTCGACACCACGGACCGACCGCTACCGGTCGTTGACGGCGACCGCGCCGTCGTCGGCTGGCTGAGTCACCGAGCGGTGCTGGGCGCCATGCGCACCTCCTCCTGACCGTCACTGGCACGGCCCCTCAACCTTGTGGAGGACAAGCGACGGACCGCATGGAGGCAGAGTGCTCCGCCGCGGTCAGCGCAGCAAGGACCGCATGGCATCGGCGAACACGCCGACGTCCACGGTGTGGTCGATCGAGCGCAGCGCACCCAGTCCGATGCCGAGACTGAGCAAGGCAGTGGCGGCCCGGTCGGGCGGCATGCGCAGCTCGACACCAGCTTCGGTCGTGACCTGGTCGATCAGCGTCTCGATGGCCCCACTGATCTCGCGATGGCGTGCCTTGAGAGCGCCTGCCACGTAGGGGCTGTGCCGCGCGACCGCACCGAATTCAGACTCCAGAGCGGTCCAGCGTGGCTGGCCAAGGCCTTCACGCGCCCACTCGGCGAATGCGTCGATGCGGGCATCGATGCCTCCACCGCCGGAGAATGCCTCGACGACACCGTCGATCTGAAGCTGATGGATGCTGTCGAGCACCGCCATGCACAACTCTTCCTTGCCCGCGAAGTTCGAGTAGACCGCACCCTTGGAAAAGCCCGCGCGTAGCGCCACCTTGTCGACCGACGTGGCGGCGTAGCCATCGGCGAGGAACATGGTGCGCGCCACTTCGATGAGCTTGAGGCGCGTCTGCGCCTGTCGCTCGGCCCGAGTCCCCCGCGCATCGTCCCCATCGCCACGAGTTGCCCGCGCATTGCTGACCGCCACTGTGTCTCCCGTCATGTGCTCTTGCCAGACTTTCAGATACCGATAGTATCTGAATGTGATCACCAAAGACATCATCATCATCGGAACCGGCTTCTCGGGCATGGGCATGGCCATGAAACTGCGCGACTCGGGCCGCGAGGACTTCACCATCCTTGAGAAGGCCGACGACGTCGGTGGCACCTGGCGCGACAACACCTACCCCGGCTGCGAGTGCGACATCCCCAGCCACATGTATTCGTTCTCCTACGAGCTGAACACCGACTGGAGCAAGAGTTTCTCAGGTCAAGAAGAGATCTGGGCATACATGCGCAAGGTCGCCGACGATAAGGGCATCCGCCCGTACATCGACTTCGGCGTGGAGGTGACCGGCGCCGTGTGGGACGAAGACCGCCAACGCTGGACCGTCAACACCACGAGCGGTGAAACCTACGACTGCCGCGTCCTGGTGGCCGGTGTCGGCGGGCTGCACATCCCGAACCTGCCCGAGATCGACGGCGCCGACACCTTCGACGGCCCAGCATTCCACTCAGCCAGCTGGGACCACTCGGTCGACCTGACCGGCAAGAAGGTCGTGGTCATCGGCACCGGCGCAAGCGCGATCCAGTTCATCCCGATCATCGCCAAGGAGGTCGGCCAGCTGACCGTCTTCCAGCGCACCCCGCCGTGGGTACTACCCAAGAAGGACAAGCCCACCGCCGAATGGCGCAAGAGCCTGTTCACCAAGGCTCCCGTGGTGCAGCGCGTCTACCGCAATGCCCTGTACTGGAGCCTCGAAGCGCGCGCCGTCGGCTTCAACGGACACCTCAACATCCTGCCGGTGGCCGAGAAGATCGTGAAGCGCTACCTCAAGAAGGTCGTGCCCGATGACGAACTACGCGCCAAGCTCACCCCGGACTACCGCCTGGGTTGCAAGCGGGTCTTGCAGTCGAACACCTACTACCCGACGTTCCTGCGCGACAACGTCGAGCTCAGCACCGACGGTGTCGCCGAGATCGTCAGCGACGGCGTCATCGATGCGAACGGCATCAAACACGAGGCCGACGTCATCATCTACGGCACCGGCTTCCACGTCATCGATGCTTTCGACTACCTCGACATCAAGGGCAAGGACGGTGTCGACCTCGCTGCACAGTTCCGCGAACACGGCGTCGAAACCTACATGGGCATGATGATCAACGGCTTCCCCAACCTGGCGTTCATGCTCGGACCCAACACGGCGCTGGGTCACAATTCGGTCGTGTTCATGATCGAGCAGCAGACCAAGTTCATCATCAAGCTGATCGAAGAGATGGAGGCCCGCGGGGCCGATGCGGCCGAGCCGACGCTCGAGGCGCAGACCGAGTTCAACACCGAGATCCAGCGCCTGGTCGAGAAGGGCATCTGGACCCAGGGCGGTTGCACCAGCTGGTATCTCGACAGCCACGGCAAGAACCGCACCATCTGGCCCAAGTTCACCTTCCAGTACTGGTGGGAAACGCGGAAGGTCAGCGCACCCGACTTCGTCTGGTCGAGTCCGGACCAGCCCACCTCAGAACAAGCAGCCTGATGGTTCGCCGTGGGCGCGCTCGGTACGACCGAGACCTGTACGACATCCCGGACGGACCCAACTGGGGCCCGTGGCGCTCTACGCGCACCTTCATGCGTGGCCGGTTCGAGGCCATCCCCAAACTGCACGAGGAGTTCGGCGACACCTTCGCGATCGACATCCTGCCCGGACCGCGCACCATGATCGTCTGCTCCGATCCAGCTGACATCAAGGAGATATTCGCCTCGGACCCGAGCCAGTTCCACGCCGGAGAGGGCAACGCGATCCTCAAACCAGTCATGGGCGAACACTCGGTGCTGCTGACCGACGACGGTGCTCACCAGCGCGCCCGCAAGCTGCTGATGCCGGCGTTCACGGGCCCGGCGATGCGCGGCTACGAACCGTTGGTCGAAGGCATTGCGAAATCGGCGGTCGACTCGTGGCGCGACGGCGAGCAGGTGATGGCGCTCGATCGCATGAACGCGATCACTCTCGACATCATCTTGCAGGTCGTGTTCGGTGTCACCGACGAAGCGCGCTTGGCCAAGATGCGGCCGCGGGTCAACCGCATGGTGGAGGTCAACGCCTGGCTGCTGATGGCGTGGATCTACCCGCCGCTGAGGCACCTCCCACCGTGGCGCAGCTACTTCGCCAACCAGACCGAAGTGGACCGACTGCTCTACGCCGAGATCCGCGAGCGTCGCGCCGCCACCGACCTCGACGCCCGCGACGATGTGCTGTCTCGCCTGCTGCGCGTTGGCGATAGCGACGAGGCCCCGCTGACCGATGAGGAAATGCGCGATCAGTTGGTCACCTTGCTGCTGGCCGGTCACGAGACCACCGCATCGGCACTGTCGTGGACTCTGCACGAACTCGGTCGACATCCTGACCTGTTGACCAGGGCCATCGAGGCCGCCGACACCGGAGACACCGCCTTTTTGGAGGCCTGCCTCAAGGAGTCGATGCGGTTGCACCCGATCATCGATTTTGTGGCGCGCACCCTCAAGAGCGATCAGATTGTCGGGGGACGGCGACTACCCAAGGGCGTCACGGTCACACCATCGATCATGCTGGCGCACAGCCGTGAGGAGAACTGGGCCGATGCCCACCTGTTCGATCCCGACCGCTTCCTTCTTGAGACACATGGCGGCGCCGCCAAGATCGCCGCGAACACCTGGATCCCATTCGGCGGCGGCGCGCGGCGCTGCATTGGCGCCGCGTTCAGCCTGATGGAGGGCACCGTAGTGCTGCGCGAGGTGCTGCAACGATTCGAGGTGCGCGCGGATGAGTCCGCGCCCACACGTCTGCGAAACATCACCAATGTCCCCGGCGACCGGGCTCCCCTCCATCTGGCTGCACGCACCTGACCGCACGCTGTCTCGGCACCGCCACGGTGTAGTTTCCTGTTCAGTGGACACGGGTGCGCGCACGACAAGCTGATCGCCGGGCCGACACGCGTCGACGTCCTGGTGGCGATCGGCAGCGGGACGGTGGCCGTACTCGGCCAGTTGACCCTGCCGCTCCTCGCGCAGGCGGATCCGTCTGTGGCCGAGAACGCCCCCGACGTGGGCACCTTCGTCTGGTGGGCGGGGCTCGTCATTCTGATGACTCAGTCCATCGCCCTGGTGTGGCGACGCCAACACGTCGGAACCGTCACAGCGACCGTCGTGGCGGCTGTGCCGATCGGCGCTGCGCTCGGAATGGGACCGGCCCTCGGACTGACGTCGATGGCAACACTGATCGCGGTGTACACCTTGGCGATGTCGCGCCCTCTGCAACGAGCCTGGCCCCTGCTGACTGTCGTCTTCTTCACTGTGACAGCAGGACATCTGGTGGCCGGGCTGAACACCCAGGTGCCGGTCGGACAAGCCGTGGGCGCAGCGCTGCTGCAGGGCGCTTCCTTGATCGGCGTGCCGCTGATCGTGGCAACTCTGGTCGCGACCCGCAGGGAGTCTCGCTCGGCCCGCGAGGACCAGGCGCGTGCGCTCGAACGCGAGCATGAAGCGCTGGTGCAAAGCGCCATCGCCCGTGAGCGCACGTCGATGGCCCGTGAGCTGCACGACATTGCGGCACATCACCTGACCGGGATCGCGATCATGAGCGCCGCCATCTCCGGTCAGATCGACACCGATCCGGCCGCCGCGAAGGAAGCCGTCGAAGAGTTGCGCCACCAGAGCACCGCCGTGCTGCGTGACTTGCGCAGCTTGGTCGGACTCCTGCGCGACAACGATGCCAGCGCTGATGACGATCCGGCCGGAATCCGGGTCGAGTCCTTGACCGGAATCCCAGACCTGGTGAGCGTGGTCATCGAGGGCGGACGCGATGTCGCTGTCACAGTTCTCGATTCGCCCGATGGACAGCCGCTGGGGTGGAGCATCGGCCCCTTGGCCCAGCTGGCGACGTACCGCATGGTCCAGGAGGCACTGGCCAACGCCGGACGGCACGCCGAGGGCGCCCGCTGTGAGATCCAGATCGATGATCGCGACCCCGACGCCCTGGTCGTCACGGTCCGCAACTCCCCGGCCGCGCGAGCGACCAACGCGCCCGATCGTAGCGGCTTCGGGCTCGTAGGAATGCAGGAGCGGGCCGAGCTGACCGGTAGCCACCTCGAGCACGGTTTCACGACAGACGGCGGATGGACGGCATCTCTGCGACCCGCGAGCTGTGCGGGCCCGGCGTCGCGGACCCGATCGCCGTGCTCGTGCTCACCACCTTTGACATCGACGAGTACCTGTTCGGCGCTTTGGAGGCTGGCGCGTCGGGGTTCTTGCTCAAGGACGCTGAGCCAGAAGAACTGGTGGCCGCGGTCCGCTCCGTGGCCGCCGGCAATGGCACGATCGACAGTTCTCTCACCAAACGGTTGCTGCGCGAGGTGGTCGCCCGCAGGGGCATCCCGCCTGTCACGGCAGCGCGGACCTCAGACCTGCTGACTGCCCGCGAACTCGACATCCTGTTGTTGCTGGCCCAGGGGTTGTCGAACGAGGAACTGGCCGGCGCCCTGTTCCTCGAGGTGTCGACGGTGAAGTCGCACCTCGCACGGATGATGCCAAAGCTTGGCGTCACCTCCCGCCTGCAGGCGGTGGTCTGGGCCTACCAGAACCACATCGTCGCGATGCCTGACTGACTGCTCCTCAGCACGTCGAGTGGCGTGCTTGCATCGAACGATGCAAGTGCGAATCTCCGTCTTTCGAGGCTCGATTCGCCTCTGTTGACCCGCCTAGCGTGGCTGACATGACAATTCAACTCCCTCAGGTGGCCGCCACGGCGGACACCCACACCGCGATCCGCTTGGTCGATCTGCACAAGTCCTATCCGCACGGACCAACGCCGGTACTTGCGGTGCGTGGGGTCTCCCTCGCACTGGCCAACGGTTCGTTCACGGCCGTGATGGGGCCGTCCGGCTCCGGCAAGTCGACCCTTCTCAGCTGCGCGGCCGGACTCGATGTCCCCACCCGCGGCCAGGTCATCATCGGCGGTCACGACATCAGCACCCTGTCTTCTGACGCCTTGACCCGTTTCCGTCGCGATCACATCGGTTTCGTCTTCCAAGCCTACAACCTGATCGACCACCTTTCCGTGTCCGACAACATCACCCTCCCCGTGGTATTCGCCGGCCGAGAGCCCGACGCCGCCTGGCTGGCCGAGCTCATCGCGGGACCGTCGGGCTGTCCGGCATGGAGCAACGCCTACCCGGCGAGCTGTCCGGTGGCTAGGCACAACGGGTCGCGATCGCGCGTGCGCTCTTCACCCGACCGGACGTCGTCTTCGCCGACGAGCCGACCGGCGCTCTGGATTCGCGTACCGCTGCGGTCGTCCTCGAAGTGCTCCGCTCGACCGCCACTACCTTGGGTCAGACCGTCGTGCTCGTCACCCACGACGCAAAGGTCGCGACCGCTGCCGACCGGGTGCTGTTCCTCGCCGATGGGCTGCTGGTCGACCAGCTCGATCAGCCCACGGCCGAGCAGGTCACCACGCGCATGCTCTCGTTGGGCCGGTGAGCGCGATGTGGACACTCGCTCGTCGCAGCGCCTGGGCGCATCGCGCCGGCCTCACAGGCACCGCCCTCGTGCTCGCCCTCGCCGGGTTGCTGCTCACCATCGCCGGCGTACTTGCTGAGTCCGGCGTGCGGTCCAGCTCGGACCTCGACGCCCCCGGCAGCGGTCTTCTGCTTGTCCTCGCCCGCTCGTTCTCCGGCACCGTACTCATGGTCGTGGTCGTGGTGATGATTGTCGCTTCGACCGTCACCTTGGCTCTGCGGGGACGTCGCCGCGAGTTTGCGCTGTTGCGCGCCGTGGGCGCCACTCGCTCCCAGGTACGCCACCAGGTCGGCGCCGAAGTCCTGATCGTCGGGCTGATCGCCACACCACTCGGCGCCATGGCCGGCGTGCTGCTCGCCCGCCTGTTGAACCCGATGCTGCGGGACGCGGCCGTCATCCCCCTCGACGGCGCGTTGTGGCTCAGCCCGCTGCCAGTTCTCGGCGCCATGGTGTTGCTGCTGCCCATCGCGTGGTTGGCTTCTCGCATTGCTGCTCGCGAGACTCTCCGCGTTCCGCCGAGCCAGGCAGTCCGCGGCAGCACTGTCGAGACGAGCACCATCGGCCCAGTTCGGCGCATCGCGGCCGGCGTGGTCGGCGTCTTTGGCCTCGCAGCGGCGTTCAGCCCGCTCGCGGTGCCGGGCTCGATCGGCAGTGCCAGTGCAGCGACCTCAGCGTTTTTCCTCGTGGGGTCCGCGGCATTGGCCGGTCCGTTGCTGATCGGCTGGGCCTTCTCTCACGCCGCTCGATGGGAGAAGTTCTTCGGTCCGGCAGGCCGCCTTGCCGTCGCCAATGTCCGCAGTTTCTCGCGTCGCCTCACGATCGTCGTCGTCCCGCTGGCCCTCGCACTCACCGCTGGTACCGCCCAGACGACCGTCGACCGTCGACCGTACCGTGACCGAAGCGGCAGGGATGCAGCTGCGAGAAGGATTGCAGTCCGACCTCATCGCGAGCTCGCCGGCGGGACTCGCCCCGGGTGCTGACCGACCCAGACCTCGATGGCATCGTCGATGCCTTGGCCTGGGAACCGGCGACCGTCCGCTCCGTCACTCCGGCTCCACCGGGCTGCTCTTGGACCCTGATGTCAGCGACGGTTCACTGGCCGACCTGAGCCACAACGACGCCATCGCCGTGGTCGCCATCTACCAGCGCGGTCTCGGCTTCGGCGACTACATGGTCGGCCCCCACGCGCTCGACGGACGCCAACTAGACGGGACAGCCGAAACACTGCTGATCAACGCTGCCCCCGAATCCGTCGAGGAGGTCCGGGCTGGCCTCGCCGATCTCCAGATCAATGTCCTGACTCCGAGTGAGTACGCCACAGCCGCGACCGCCACAGGTGCCGCCGAGCAACGCCTCTCCACGGTGTTGCTCCTGGCCCTGCTCGCATTCGTCTTCCTCGCTGCGGCCAACACCTTGGTGATGGTCACCGCACGACGCCGTCCCGAACTCCAGCTCTACGGCCGCACCGGTGCCACCCGCACCCAGCTGGTCACGATGGCAGCCATCGAAGCCACCCTCACTGGCGGACTCGCATGGATCATCGGCACCCTCGCGGTGGCACCAGCGGTGCTCGGTGTCGGCTTCGGGATGCTCGGGGCAACGGTTCCCGCAGTTGATCTCACGGCCTATCTGGCCCTGAGCACGGCCGTGCTCGTCCTTCCGTTCCTCACCGTCGTTCCGATCGTCATCCGCACGGTGCGGCCCGCCCGAACTGGCGCGCGGTGACCGCCTCCGTTTCGGCCCCATGCAGCGGGATCGGAACCCGGATATCGTTAAATCATGAGCCGTGCAAGCCCCGCACCCACCTCCACAACAGCGGAGGGCGTCACGGATCACGCACTCGCCGGACTACGACGCTGGAACCTCGGTCTGACCGCATTGCACGCGGTCCAGGCCGTGGCGGTCCTCGTGCTC
>Ga0307486_1001709_pt1 | contig 16189 bp, 13 predicted proteins | sample CBIW02metaG_FD_203663 | JGI IMG/M metagenome (GOLD analysis project Ga0307486, IMG submission 203663) | Sea-ice brine microbial communities from Beaufort Sea near Barrow, Alaska, United States - CBIW 0.2 | ecosystem: Environmental > Aquatic > Marine > Coastal | place: USA: Alaska | collected... | reverse complement strand
TTGATAATTAGAGTGCTATTTTTGAAGATCGTAAAAAAATAACTTTGTGCAACTTTGAGCCTTAGAGCCTTTGTGGCATAAACCCGCATTCTAATAGCGTAAAATGCACTAAGACACTCAAAAAAGCATAAAGGATCACAAAGATTTTAAGATATTTCTAATGGACTTTCTGAAGCATTTTAGTGAATCTATTAAACATAAATAAGGTTTCCACGATAATTTAAAACAGGTCTAAAATTATTCCCAACTAACTGAAATATCATCCTATTTTAACTTAATTTCGTTAGGATTTTATAATTTAAAAAATGCTGATCCCTGTTTTATTATTGATCACCGGCCTGATCATTCTTATTTTTGGCGCGAATTATATGGTTGAAGGCGCTTCGGCCCTGGCCAAAAAGTTCAATATTTCCAATCTTGCCATCGGCCTTACGGTTGTAGCCTTTGGAACCTCAGCCCCGGAACTTGTTGTAAACACATTTGCGGCATTGCAGGGCCATCAGGACATTGTATTTGGCAATGTGCTTGGGAGCAACAATTTTAACCTGTTCATCATCCTTGGGATCACTGGCCTTATCACGCCTTTAGCTGTTCAATCCAGCACCGCCTGGAAGGAGATCCCAATTTCCTTTCTTGCAGTTATTGCCTTGTTTTTACTGGTAAATGACAAGCTTTTATTCGGTTCGGAAACTTCCGTTTTAGGCCAGATGGACGGGATCATATTATTAGTGTTTTTTGGCTTATTCCTCTTTTATGTGTACAAACAGTTAAAAAGCGATCCAACAGAAACCGAGATCAAGCTTCCTCATCTTTCAAATTTAAAGATCGGGATCTTTATAATTGCCGGCTTGGGAGGACTCGTTTTTGGCGGACATTTAGTGGTGAATAATGCGGTTGAACTGGCTCAACTCTTCGGGATAAGCGAGAAAATCATTGGACTGACCGTGGTTGCCGCAGGAACTTCCCTGCCCGAACTTGCAACTTCCCTGGTCGCCGCGCTTAAAAAAAATGCCGATATTGCCGTGGGGAACATTATAGGATCCAATATTTTTAATATTTTCCTTATTCTTGGCCTTTCTTCTGTTCTGAAACCCATAGGATTTGATCCTAATTTTAATATAGATCTGTATATTTTGGGAGGTGGTACCCTTTTCTTGTTTTTAGCCATGTTTATTGGAAATCCAAAAAAGATCGATCGCTGGCAGGCAGCCGTGAAACTATTCTTTTATCTTGGCTATCTGACTTATATGGTACTCCGGGAATTATAAATCTCTCTAATTGTTGCTGAAAAATGAAAAAAATTCTCGTCTTTAGTTTGCTAATAATGTTGGGTTCCTGCGGAAAATCTTCTGAAGAAAAACAGAGAACTATTGAAATAGATTCTCTTAAGACCGAAATCAGGGAATTGCACCGTGCGCTGGATACGCTGAGTGATCTATTGATGAAAAAGAATTACGTCACTAAAGATTTTTCATCCTATTTTGACAGCATTCCGGAACCTGAAAAATTTATTCTTGAAAAAATCAGTAAAAATTCTGAATTGATCCCAAAGAAAGCGGTATTGGGAGGAACTATGCATTTTACAAAAATTTTATTTATAAACGATCACCTGATCTTAGCAGAATACGAAGACGGGCATATTATGGGAAGGGCGATCTATCAATATAAAATGGATAAAAACGGAAATTTAAAATTTGAACTTTTAAATGAGTTGAAAGATTGAAGTTGCATTTTTATCCATCCTTAATTTGCTCAGGTTTTCTAGTTAATCAATATTTGATATTGCAACACAAACATTCCTTTGCGTTCATCAACTATTAATTGATCATTAATGTTTTGAAAAACCGGCCTGTTTTGGTAACCAAGGGACAGTTTGTTGCCATGCCCTTTGAAATAACAGTTTATTCCTAAGTCGTAAACCACCACTGCATCGTCGAGCAAATCAAAATCGGAATATTGAACGGAAATATTCGGTTGAAACTGAATGTTGTTTTTAGCTTTTGCCAACAAATATCCGAATTGGAAAAATACGGTATTTCCGGTTCCCATCATTGGAAAGTCGTTCCCGCTTCCATTAAAAGAGGTGCCGCCTGAGGTTACGTCGTTGGCACCTACATTTCTGATATAATCCGGGCCGAAATCGGTGCTGAAAAATCCTAAATATGAGGTAATGGCGGTTCCTTTTTCTTTATTCAAAGGAGCATCATAAAACAGATCTACTGCCCAATTATTAAAATCGTAAAATTTCTTTTCATCGTTGACAAGTTGGGAGGTCATTTTAGGCTGATGCATAAATCCCGCACCTAAGTTCAATATGTTTTTTGTTCCAAGGTAAGTACCTGCACCACCACTATAGGCGGTTTTGTTGCTTTCGTTATCTAAAAATTCGTATTTAACATAACCTGATGTTCTGTTTCGTGGTTTATTGAGTGCATAATCCACTGTTCCTTCTTTAGCCACAACACCATATTGTACCGGATTTTTTAAAGAAAAGATATAATCAAATTTTCCTACTTGCCCTTTTGCCCAAATGCCCAATCCCCTGGCAACATCATCATTTTTATTGACCGTTAATAAGTTAAATAAAGGCGCATCAAGAGTCAATAGAGATTTGCTGCTTCTCACGTTCAATCTGCTCAAACCTTCCCAGCCCGACTCCCCGAAACCTAAAGCGAATTCTTTGGCAAATTCATATTCGGCATATAGATCGAGCACCTCAAACTGAAAATCCTTTTCCGATTTAGAATTGATATTATTTCCCCCAAATAAGGAATACACATATAGTTTTGGGGTTAATTGTGCAGAAACCCCCATTCTCAACCTTCTTACAGATACGTCAAACACATTATCCACATTTTCGCCGTTTATTGTTGTTCCCGGGTTCGTGTCGAAATATCTTGTCCATAATTGCATTCTCACTGAAGCTTTCACATAGGTTTCGCCGGTGTCATCAAAATTTAATTTGAGCTTATTACTTTGTGCAATTGCGGCATTGGTTGTTAAAATTAAAATAAATAAGACACTTAGTTTAAGCGTAAAACATTTCATAATTATAGTCAATTTGGGTTTTTAATAATAGTTTTGTGAGTTTTAAAAAGGGATTTGTTGAAGAACATCCCTTTTTTTTATGGATTTACCTGGCTTATTTTAAAAATATCAGGGACGTGATCCGGATCAAAATCCCAAATATAAGGGAGAACGAAATACACGATAAGAGTTACAATAATTATAGAAATAGTATTCATCCAAAATCCGGATCTTACCATATCTGCGATCCTTAGATGACCAGAGCCAAAAACCACGGCATTTGGCGGGGTGGCTACCGGTAACATAAATGCACAGGAAGCTGCCAGGGTTGCACCCACCATGAGGGAATAGGGATGAATATTCATCACTAAAGCCATTGGCGCCAAAACAGGAAGCAACATTGCCGTAGTTGCTGTATTGGAGGTAACTTCAGTTAAAAAGTTAACCGCAGCTATTAAGACCAATAGCAGGAGAAAGAATGGCAGATTCTCCAGATCAACCAATTGATTTCCAATCCAAATGGCTAATCCGGTGTCTCCAAAAGCTTTTGCCAATGCCATACCACCACCAAATAACAAAATTATGCCCCAGGGAATCTTAACAGCTTCTTCCCAGTGTAATAATCGTTTGCCTTTTTTATTTCCGGGAAGTACAAAAAGGACAATCCCTGCAGCAATTGCAATTATGGTATCATCAATAAACGGGAAAATAGGCTGTAATAAAAAAGACCTTGTGATCCAACAGAAAGCAGTCGTAGCAAAAACTGCCAACACTGTTTTTTCCTGTTTGCTCATTTTCCCCAGACCTTTTAACAGCCTATCAATTTCAGCCTTTCCTCCCGGAAATTCTTTTTGTTCAAACTTAAAAGCAACTTTGGTGAGATATTTCCAACATATAAAAAGTAACATGACAGAAATTGGCATTCCAAACATTGCCCATTTAAGGAAACTTATTTCTATCCCGTAAATTTGTTCCACTATTCCGGCGAAGATCAAATTTGGAGGCGTTCCTATTAAGGTCCCGATCCCACCTATGGAAGCACTATATGCTATTGCCAGCATTAAGGCTTTTCCGAATTTTAAATTTTCATTTTCAACGGTATTCGGATTATCCTTTAACTGGGTTATAATTGCTACTCCAATTGGAAGCATCATTACCGCGGTAGCCGTGTTTGATATCCACATAGAGAGAAAACCCGTGGCTACCATAAAGCCTAAAATAATGTAATTGACATTTGTTCCTATCAGCTTAATTATAGAAAGGGCAATGCGTTTGTGCAGGTTCCATTTTTCTATGGTAACCGCTAAAAAGAATCCACCTATATATAAAAATATGTATTTGTGACCAAAAGCCGCTGTAGTTGTTGCTATATCCAAAGCTCCGGTTAATGGAAACAATACTATTGGCAAAAGAGCAGTTACCGCAATGGGAACAACTTCGGTTACCCACCAAAGTGCCATCCAGATGGTAACGCAAAGCACATCGTACGCGGGAGCTGGCATTGATTCCGGTTTTCCTGTAATTTGTAAAAGGATAAACAATAAAGGTCCGAGAACCAGGATCCCACTTTTTAGCTTTGAGTTCATTTATTTTAATTTATATGGTTAAGTTCTGTTTTATTCATTTTTTAAAAACAGGATTTAAATTGGGTTTCTTCCCGAAATTTTATTTTGTATAAATTGTGTCTATACTATAATAATTTAAAAAGATTGCTTTTTTAGAAATCACAAGGTATAATTAATTCAGAGTAGAACTATATCGTTTTCGATAAAATTTTAACATTTATTTAAGAATTGTCAAATACGGAAATAACTTTTTTAAAATGGGAATGTTTTTCAGGTATTCGGATTTTTTATCCTCAATATTATTGTATTCACAATTGCGAATTGCATAATAAATATTTAAAAGAGAGGTGAAAACTGCAGAATCACTATAAAAAAGATAATTACAGTGATTTTATTCTTAAAAAAATCACTTTTTAATGTCCTAATTTAATTTATTAGGTTCTGTTTTAGAAAATTGTAGTAACCAGCTTATTTTTAACTGCAAAGTGCGCAAAGGCTTTCATTCTCATTTCCTATTCAATTCAATAATTATCCGATTGCATTTTTTCCGCTTTCATTTTCAACATTCCTTTTTTCTCTGCGCCCTTTGCGTTTTTTCTCCTGGCGAGCTATGCGGTTAAAAAGGAACAAAGTAAAATAGCAATTCAACAGGGATCTGTAAAGTAATCCACATTGTTCTAAAACATAACCATCATACAACATAATGGACTAAAAGATCATTAATAGCTGAATCCGAAGACGGACATATTATGGGAAGGGTGATGGATAAAAATGGAAGCTTAAAATTTAAACTTTGAGGTGAGCTGAAAGAGTGAAAAAATAAATTTCTGGGTATTTATATCAAGCAATCCACAATTCTCCCGGAAGGAATTAATAAAGCTTTTAAAGTGACGGAAATATATTGAACCCTAAAATTTGGTGACAATTTATATGTCAATTTAATAGCCTTTCGTCTGGTTAATTAAAACTCCCAGGCCAGCAGGTCTTTCACTTCTTCCGATGAAAGTGGTGTTACCATTGATAATTCTGAAGGCGCATATTTTTCCATCATAAATTTCAAAGCGGGCAGGATCCATTTTTCACTTTCTTCATTTAAATTATCAAGAAGCAGGGAAATTTGATACAGAGAAGTTAACTTTTCAAAAAACGGTTTTGCCGAAGCTTCCATTTCATCCTGCGGAAGGTTCATGATTTTTTCAGAAAAAAGGATCAGTTTATCCAGTTCCGAAGTGATCCAACTGCTAAAATTGGGATTTTCAGTTGAGCTTCTTCTTATTTCATTACAAATAACATCAAATCCATTTGTTTTTGTCATCGCCCTGAGCATATCCAAAATAATGATGTTTCCTGAACCTTCCCAAATAGGAAGCACCAAAATATCCCGCATGAGTTTTGGCATCACCGTGTCTTCAATATAACCAAGTCCGCCCATTAGCTCCATGCTTTCACGGGTAATGTACACGCCGGTTTCTGCAGACCATTTTTTTGTCATTGGGTTTATTAATCGAAGGAGCAGTTTTTCTTTTTCATTACCGGCATCGGCGAGTTCCAGGGATTTTATTGTTCTCCAAACAAGATAAAAATTGGCGCTGTGCAAGGAGCCAAGTTCAGTGAGTTTCGTGCGGATCAAAGAATGTTCAATTGCTGTTTTTCCGAAGGTTTCCCGATGACATAAAAACTGATATGCTTCCACCAACGCCCGGCGTGAACAGGCAAGGGCGGCAACGGAATTATAGATTCGCGAAATATTGATCATTTCCAACATCACTTTAAAGCCCTCAAATTCTTTGCCTACAAGTTTCCCCTTTGTATTGGTGAGCATACATTCTGCACTGGCCATAGAACGTACCCCGAGTTTATCTTTTAGCCTGATAATATCAATGGGATTGCGTTCTCCGCTGGGAAGGAATTTTTCTATCAGGAAAATGGAAAGGCCTTTTGTTCCCTTGATGGCAGGATCTGTGCGCGCAAGGGCAAAAATAATATCAGCATTTGCGTTGCTGCAAAACCATTTTTCGCCATTCAGCAAATAATTATCTCCTTCTGTTTGGGTTGCAACAACCAGGTTTGCGCCAACATCAGAACCTCCTGTTTTTTCAGTGAGAAACATGGCGCCACTATAAAAATCATCTGAATTATCAGTATATATATGTGGTAATAACCTGCCTTTATCTTCTTCTGTGCAAAATATGTCGATAAGCCGGGCAACACCATCTGTCATGCAATGCGGACAGAATTGCCCACATTCACTCATGGCATAAATATATCCTGCACCAAATCCCAAAAGGTGTTTTTCATTTTTGAAGGTTTCGCGTAAAGCGGGTTCCCATTTTATCCGGAACATCTCCGATTTTAAGCCAATCTTCATCAATTCCCAATAAGCAGGATGAAAATGGATCTCATTGATAGTTTCTCCAAGTGAATTTCTTTTCACCAGTTCAGGACCTGATCTATCGGCGAGAAGGGAAAGTTCGTTCATTTTTCCGGCCGCTTCTTTGCCAAGCACATCCAGCTTAGCTGCCATATATGCAAATCCCCTGGAGCTACTATTTTCTTTTAAATAATTTATGAAAATGCGATCACTTTTATAAAAATTATCAGAAGGATGGAAATTTTTATTGAATACCTTATTTTTTTCTTGTGGGTAATGCGGGGATTTAGATTCCATTTTTTTGGTATTTATAGCTAATATTGAGGTTGAAAATTTAGAAGTAACCCCCGGAATTTATCACCTCAAAAAAGTCCTTATAGAAAATCAGCTTTTAAAGCTATACAAGATAACTATAAAAAAACCATTTCCATAATCAATAGGAATAACAAAATCCTGTCTCCCAGGCATTTTAGGGTCAGAATATATTTTACTGAATTCAGGAAAGCAAAATGCCCGGCGGCTGCCGGGCATTAATTCACTCACATTATCCCGGCCTTATTTAAATTCTGCGGGGATAGATTTTTTACTTCTTTGAATTAGAATTTATATTCCAAATTAAGATATATCAAAGACTCGTTATTTTTAGAGGCAAGATCGTAGTTCCATGACTGGTAGTTCAAAGAAGATGAAACTCCTTTTACTGGCACATATTGAATACCGGTAAGAAAAGCACTCCCATCTTTAGAGGCATTCCAATTTGAAGTGGCTGCTCCAACTTTGTTGGATTCCAACTTATCATATCTTCCAAAGATTTCAAATTTGTCATTGATAACATAGGTGGAATAAATTGAATACCCACTTAAATCGTGATCCAAAGCTGCATCTGAATATTTCTTCCCGTCATACATCGCATTATACTCTGCACCGATCCTGAATTTTTTATCCAGTTCATATCCGGCAAATAAAGCCAGGTTGGTAACAGTTGGGTTCTCTACAATTGAAGTATTTGGTTCTTCCCCAATCATTTTTTTGCTGTCCTGCCCTGCATAGTACACTTTAAAAGTCAATGCTTCAATTGGATTGTACACTAAATTTCCACCTACTTTATATTTACCATATAAGTCCTGTACTTTTTTGTATCCTTCCCCATTCAAAACAAATAAATTCATTTTTAATGTTTTATGAAGTTTGAATTCTGCATTCACTCCCAGATCGGCACTGGTTCCAAAACCGTATTCATCCTGATAGGATTTGAAAATATACCGGTATCCCCAGAATTTTTCCTGCTCGCTAAATTGATTTAAACCAATTAATCCTCCTGAGAGTTTCAACCAATCGGTTGCTTTATAATCTAATTGCGCTGCTTTTAAATAAACGGTGTAATCGCTTCCATCATCTTTCCCTACATCTAAAGTCACCTTTGCAGAAAATTTATCGTTAAAAGTGTATTCATATCCCAAATAAGCTCTTTGTATTTCGAAAGCACTTTGTTGAACAACATCCTCTGTCATATCATAGTGATAATTAAAGAATATTTTTCCGTTAACATCCCCTTTGGATTGAGAAAAAACAGCGATTGAACTGAAGAAAGCAATTAAAACAATGATCTTTTTCATATTTTATATTTTTTTTTATTGACAATGCAAATAACCAACATCATTGTTAATTTAACGTTAAGGCCAGGTTATGTTAAGGTCATAAAATACCTATTTTAACATAAAGATAATTGAAATATAATTGGATCTCTAATTTAACCTTATTGGACTGTGAGATCCTCTTTAAATAAACTCCTAAAAATTAAACTTTAATCAGTTCGACAAAAATAAGTGAATGGATCATTGCGAAAAACTCCTTATAAATCTTCAATTTATAAGGAGTTTTTCGCAATAGTAAAAAAGGGGGTGAATAATTTATTCCTTTGGTTTTCTCACTTTTTTCTTTTTCTGATGTTTTAAAATTTCGGCTTCCCGGTAGAAAATAATTTCTTCGGCAATATTGGTGATCAGATCCCCGATTCGTTCAATTTTTTTAATGATCGAAAAAAGCAATAAATACTGATCTATTAAATTGGGATCCTTTTTAACTTCTTCAGAGATAACTTTGAAGGCATTTATATTTATTTTATTTAAGACTTTATCCTTTTTATAAACTTTTCTTGCTTTTTTGGTGTCATCATGAATATAGGCCTCTTTAATATCGTCTAACATGGAAAGTGCCGAATCGTACATTTCTTCAAAACGCAAATTTTCCAACAATTTAAGATCAATTGGTGTATTGATCTCAATAATATATTTTGCAACACCAAAAGCATGGTCCCCAACTCTTTCAAGATCAAAATTAATTTTCCTCAGGGCCAGCACAAATCTTAGATCACCTGCTACCGGGGTATGCAGGGCAATAAATCTTTCGCAATCGCGGTCTATTTTCAAATCCAGGGCGTTTACCCTGTTTTCGGTATGAATTACCTCCTCGGCCAGATCGCTGTCGTGAGTGAGAAATGCTTCTTTTGATTTAAGCATTTGCTTTTCACAGAGCTCAAACATTTCAAGTCCCGATTGTTTTAACGATTCCCTATATTGATCTAAATTTGTCATGGTTTATGAAATTTACCCGAAACGACCTGTAATGTAATTTTCGGTTTGTTTTTTTTCTGGATTTGTGAATATTTTATTTGTCTTGTCAAATTCAATAATCTCCCCAAGATAGAAAAATGCGGTATAATCACTTATCCTACCAGCCTGCTGCATATTATGGGTTACAATAACTATGGTGTACTTATCTTTCAATTCGTGAATGAGTTCTTCAATTTTAGCGGTGGAAAGTGGGTCTAAAGCTGATGTGGGTTCATCCATCAAAATAACCGATGGCTCTACAGCAAGGGTTCTGGCAATGCATAAACGCTGTTGCTGCCCTCCGGAGAGCGCCAAAGCCGATTTGTTCAGGTTGTCTTTTACTTCATCCCAAAGGGCAACTTGTTTTAGAGAGGATTCCACTCGCTCCCGTAAAAAAGTTTTATCTTTTAATCCCTGGATTTTAAGACCATAAGCTACATTTTCAAAAATGGATTTAGGAAAAGGATTCGGCTTTTGAAAAACCATGCCAACCTGTTTGCGAAGCAGCTCAACATTCACCTTTTTCTTGTTAATATTTTGATCGTCTATAAAGATCTTTCCTTCCATCCGGAAACCATCCACGTAATCGTTCATCCTATTGAACAGTCTTAGGAAAGTAGATTTACCACATCCCGAAGGCCCTATAAAAGCAGTGACGCTATTTGGTTTTATGTCCATGGAAATTTCCTTTATTGCCTGGAAATCATCATAAAAGACATTTACGTCCTTCGCCTGTAGTTTATATTTTCTCTTAAGACTACTTTCAATTACGCTTTCTTTTTTTTCTTTAGCCATAGTAAAACAACCTCTATTATTTAAGTTTCTTCTGCCACTTATTCCTAAAATATACCGCTATTCCATTCATTACAAATGTTATTAACAATAATATTATTATTGCTGCTGAAGCTGCAACGGCAAACCCCTGCTGTGGTCTTGTTGTCCAGTTAAAAATTTGCATTGGAAGTACTGAAAATGCATCAAAAAGCGAGTGGGGCACAAAAGGAACATATGCCATTGCGCCAACTACTATTAATGGTGCTGTTTCCCCTATTGCCCTTGATAAAGAAAGAATTATTCCCGTTATTATACCCCCAAAAGAGGATGGCAAAACAACATCACTTATAGTTTGCCATTTTGAAGCACCCAATGCAAATGAAGCTTCTTTTAATGAAGGAGGCACCGCCTTTATGGCCTCCCTTGTTGCAACAATAATAATAGGTAAAATTAAAAGAGACAAGGTTAAACTACCCGCTAAAATACTGCCACCAAAATTAAAATACCGTACAAAAACACCCAATCCCAATAAACCGTAAATTATAGAAGGTACCCCTGCCAAATTTGAAATGTTAATTTCCAACAAGGAGGATAATTTGGATTTTTTTGAGTATTCTTCCAAATAAATTCCGGCACCAACCCCAATAGGGATCGCAAAAATAACAGTTAAAAGCATCAAATCCAAAGTGCCAATTATAGCTGTATAAATTCCAGCTTCTTCAGGTTTTCTTGACGGTAAACTTGTTAAAAAATCCCAATTAATTCTTGTAAATCCTACGCGAAGGATATTATAAATTAAAATAACCAAAACTGAAACACCAAATAGGGTAAATAACATACCTAAGGCTTTAAAAGCCTGATCCTTAATTTTGTTTTTTCTTATGTTATTCATATTTTTCCTGATACTTTTTCTTAATCCAAAAACTAATGGTGTTCAAGCTAAAGGTAAATAAAAACAAGGTAAGACCTGCGGCAAAAATAGTTTTGTATTCTAGGGAGCCTTGTGGCGCATCACCCGAACTCACTTGCACTATATAAGAGGTAATGGTTTGAACTGGTATGGTTGGATCCAATGTGAATTGAGCTTGTTGTCCTGCTGCAATGGCTACAATCATAGTTTCGCCAATAGCTCTTGAAATTGCTAATATTATGGATACAATAATCCCAGATGAAGCAGCAGGCACCATTACTTTAAATGCCGTCTGAAATCTGGTTGAACCCATTCCAAAAGCAGCCAATTTTAGAGACTTTGGAACGGCAAACAATGCATCTTCACTTAAGGAGGAAATAAATGGGATAATCATAATACCCATCACTATCCCTGCAGATAATGAATTGAATGTTTCTAAATCGGGGTAGATGTTTTGTAAAAAAGGTGTTACAATTGACAAAGCAAAGAAACCATAAACTACCGTAGGGATGGCTGCCAAAATTTCAAGAATTGGCTTTAGCGTTTTTCTAAAACTTTTAGGGGCATACATATTTAAATAAATAGCGATGGTCAATCCTAATGGAAGAGCAACAGCAATAGCAATAGCCGCTGTTAAAAACGTTCCTGAAACCAATGCTAAAATACCGAAATGTTTTTCGCTAAATAAAGGCGTCCATTCTGTATCTGTTAAAAACTCGAAAATAGACACACTTCTAAAAAAAGAAATGCTTTCAAATAAAAGCACTGTAATAATACCAATTGTAGTTAATATGGTAATAAAAGCACAGAGCTTTAAAATGAGTTCAATTAATTTTTCTTTGATCTTCATACAATACAATTGCCGATAGGAATCCCTATCGGCAAATATAATTTTTTAATTTGAACTTTATTTAGTCAAAACTTTACTAAAAGCTGCTTTTTGTTTTTCATAACCACTTTGCGGCATTGGAACATAACCAACTTCTTTAGATAATTTCGGAGCATTTTCTAAATAGAAATTTACAAATTTTTCAACTTCAGGTCGTTGTGCTGATTTCTTATTCACAAAGATAAATAATGATCTGGATAATGGAGCGTATTCATTGCTAGCTACAGTTTCTAAACTTGGCAATACTGCACCATTTCCATTGTCAATTCCAACAGCATTTAATTTTTCCTTATTTTCTTCGTAATAGGACAATCCAAAATAGCCTAAAGCATTCACATCATTTTCAATACCCTGAACAGCAACGTTATAATCTGAAACGGCATTATAATCTGTTCTGCTGGCTCCTGATTTTCCCATGATAACTTCAGTAAAGAAATCGTAAGTACCATGCGAGGTATTAGGTCCGTATAAATGAATTTCTTCATTCGGCCATTCAGCTCTAATATCACTCCATTTTTTTACGGTACTATTTGGTTCCCAAAGTTTTTTAAGTTCTTCTGTAGTCATTGTTTTAGCCCAAGTATTATCTTTGTTAACAACTACGGTAATTCCATCAAGTGCCACTGTTAATTGAATATATTCAATACCATTTTCTTTACACAGCGCAATTTCTTCCTCCTTAATTTCTCTTGAAGCATCACTGATATCAGTAACCCCAGTTGCAAATTTTTTGAAACCACCACCGGTACCCGATTCACCAACAGTAACTTTCACATTTGGCTCAACTTTTAAAAATTCTTCTGCAACAGCTTCTGAAACCGGGAAAACAGTTCCTGAACCATCAATAGAAATTGATCCTGTTAACCCCTTATCTTGACCTTTTTTGTTTCCGCAGGCAATCATTGTAAAAGCTAACACGGCAATAAACAATACTCTTTTCATAATTTATATCTATTAAAATTTCACAATGCAAATAACAAGCACTAATGTAAATTTAAGGTTAAGGCCAGGTTATATTTAGGTCAAAAGAATCCTCAATTTAATTAAAGCAAAGGTCAAACAAATCTCCAAACTTCTACAATAAATGTTTCTTTTTTTACAAAAAATTTATAATTTATTTATAATTCAGACACTCCTTTCTTAGCTTTAAATACTTTAACTTCAATTGATTAATTAAAATTTTTCAAAAATGAATTCTTTTAGCACTTCAAATATAGATCTTTCGCAGTTTTATAAACCCCTGGAAAGAGCTTCAGACCTCGATGCTTTGATAGAAAGAATTGGTGATTCAAAATACGTATTACTGGGAGAAGCCAGCCATGGAACTCATGAATATTATACCTGGCGGGCAAAAATTTCCAAAAAACTCATTAAGGAAAAGGGGTTTTCATTTATTGCGGTTGAAGGTGACTGGCCGGATTGCTACAAGATTAACCGATGGATAAAAGGCCTTGAAAACAATACGAAATCTATCACAGATGTTCTAAAAGAATTTAAACGCTGGCCTACCTGGATGTGGGCTAATTGGGAAATTGCCGCCTTTTCCGAATGGTTAAAAACCCATAATAAAAATTTACAGGCAGATAAAAAAATAGGCTTTTATGGCCTGGATGTTTACAGCCTGTGGGAATCTATGGAAATTATAGTAAAATACCTGGAAAAGGAGGATCCCAAAACTGCAGAACTTGCAAAAAAGGCTGTGAGTTGTTTTGAGCCTTATAGAGAACGGGATTCTTATGCTACGGCATTTTCATATTCCAGGGCAGGTTGTAAAGAAGAAGTCATTTCCTTGTTACAGGAAGTCAGAAAAAGGGCCCATAGTTACGATCATGAACCGGAGGCGAATTTAAATGCCGAATTAAACAGCCTGGTGGTTGCAAATGCTGAAAAGTACTATGAGGCCATGGCAGGTTTTGGCGATGATTCCTGGAATGTCCGGGATCGGCATATGGTAGAAACACTAAATACCTTGATGAAATTTCACGGCCCGGAAGCCAAAGTTATTGTCTGGGAGCACAATACCCATATCGGAGATGCGCGCGCTACTGATATGGCAGAAAGCGGACTGATCAATGTAGGTCAATTGGTACGGGAACAACACGAAAAAGACGGTGTATTCCTGATTGGTTTTGGGTCTTATTCAGGATCGGTGGTAGCCGGAAGCAATTGGGGCGCGAATATGCAGATGATGAAAGTTCCCGAAGCTATTCATAACAGTATAGAATATAAGCTGCATCAACAGGACCCAAAAAATAAATTGATCATTTTTGATGAGGATCCCTTACTAAAAGACACTTTTTCGGAAAAAACAGGACACAGGGCAATTGGGGTGGTATATCACCCGGAAAGGGAATGGGGAAATTACGTTCCTTCAAAACTCTCCGACAGATATGATGCTTTTCTCTTTATTGATAGAACAAAAGCACTGCATCCATTGAAAATAAAACCCGATGGACACCTGATGCCGGAAACCTATCCTTTCGGGATTTAGATGATTTCAGATTATAAAAAAAGGATATTAAGGTCTGAACAAGTGAATCATTTTAATAAATCAAACCGGAATTATGAAAAATATTGATACGATTAAAGAAATCCTCGGTCAGGAGGCTTCCTATTTATTAGATCACGTCAGCAAAAAAATACCAAAAAATACATTAAATATTCCCGATCCATACGCAGTTGATAAATTTATCAATAGCGACAGGAATCCCCAGGTGTTGCGAAGCCTGGCACAATTGTATGACCACGGAAATCTTGGAGGGACCGGTTATTTAAATATTTTACCTGTAGATCAGGGCATAGAACACACTGCGGGGGTTTCCTTTTATAAAAACCCGGCTTATTTTGATCCTGAGAACATTGTTAAACTCGCCATGGAAGCCGGATGCAATGGAGTTGCATCCACATTTGGAGTGTTGGCAATGCTCGCCAGAAAATATGCCCATAAAATCCCGTTTATTGTAAAGATCAATCACAATGAACTGCTCACTTATCCAAATACCTTTGACCAAATCCTTTTTGGAACTGTGAAAGAAGCCTGGAATTTGGGCGCGGTAGCTGTAGGAGCGACGATTTATTTTGGTTCACAAGAAAGTGACAGGCAGATTCAGGAAATTTCGGCTGCATTTGAAGAAGCGCACCAACTTGGAATGGTGACAATATTATGGTGTTATGCAAGAAATAACGCGTTTAAAACAGAAAAAGAAGATTATCATTCGGCTGCAGATATCACAGGGCAGGCAAATTATATCGGTGTAACCATAAAAGCAGACATCATTAAACAAAAACTCCCGGAAACAAATTTCGGTTTCAAAAACATCAAATTTGCCAAATATAATGACGAGATGTATGAAGCTTTAACTACAGATCACCCAATCGATCTTTGCCGTTACCAGGTTGCCAACTGTTATATGGGAAAAATTGGCTTGATCAATTCCGGGGGAGGTTCAAAAGGCGGGTCGGATATTAAAGAAGCTGTTAAAACCGCAGTAATAAACAAACGCGCCGGGGGAAGTGGTTTAATAATGGGCCGAAAATCTTTCCAGCGTCCAATGGAAGAAGGAGTGAAAATTCTGAGAAGTGTTCAGGATGTTTACCTGGAACCGGAGATAGATATCGCCTGATTCTAAGTGTTTAATAAAAAAAACCTGCGGGAATTAGGAGTGCACTGAAAAAGTCCCCCAAAAAATTTAAATGAAAAGGATTAAAAAGGAGTAAAAAACGTAGTGTTTTTGCTCCTTTTTTTTGTATCTTTTTTACTGATTAACAACCAATTAAGTATGTTATTACAGCAGCAAAAAGCTCAATTACGTGCCTATTCCGATCTATATGATTTAATCGTACCGAAAGATAACCTTCTTAGAAAAATCAATGATTTGATTGATTTTACCTTTATCTACGATGAACTGGTAAACAAATATTGTTCAAGCAATGGTCGCAATGCAGAAAGTCCTATCCGCATGTTTAAATACTTGTTATTGAAAACGATCTATTGCATTTCGGACGTTGATGTTGTTGAACGTTCGCAATACGATATGTCCT
>Ga0307486_1001708_pt1 | contig 16191 bp, 9 predicted proteins | sample CBIW02metaG_FD_203663 | JGI IMG/M metagenome (GOLD analysis project Ga0307486, IMG submission 203663) | Sea-ice brine microbial communities from Beaufort Sea near Barrow, Alaska, United States - CBIW 0.2 | ecosystem: Environmental > Aquatic > Marine > Coastal | place: USA: Alaska | collected... | reverse complement strand
TGCTTTTGAATAATTTTTCAGTAGAGCTCTCGTAGCTGCGAAGTTCATAAATTCTTTCTTCTGTAGCATTTGTCAGATTGGTTTCCCGGAAGTGAGGCATGCCCTCGAATGCCTGCAATAAAATGGTCTCAATTCTTTCATAGGGAGGATTGTCGTGAGATGTATCCATATAATCTTTTCCTACAATTATGTAATTCTTATCTTTTTCGAGGACCTTTGGGGTCTTTATAAATTGTTCCATAGATTCATATGGAGTTAAGACATATATTCTTTTTCCAAAAAGCGAATCTTCTTCTAAGGGTTTAAATACGCCGACTTTTTTCACTCCTGCCTGATGAATGGCAGGTATATACGCGTTTTTTAAAAAGGAGTCCACCTGATCTTCCTGTTGCTTATTATCAATATGATAAATTTTTATTTCATAGATATCCCTGTTCTTATCCTGAGAATATACATTTGAAAAAGATATAAAAATAATGAGCAATAGGCAAAATCTCAAGAAGTTTTTGTTGGTATAATTCATAATGTTCGAAATTAATTAAATTAAGTATGCAAATATATTTTTTTTAAACTCCCCTTCTTTAAACTTTTTCCTTTTTATATTTTGGAGGAAAAATCTTATAGGACTTTTGTTGTGCATTAGATCGATTAGCTTTCTTTAAGGGGAGCTTCCGGAATAGGTTGTCTTGCATCATTGTAATATTCTTTTTGGAATTGAGCAAATTGGACAGCATCCACCATTTTCAATCTTCTTTCCTCGGGCACTTGTTGCACATCATAATAGGAACTGAAATTCCTTATTCCTCACATATTTGAATCAGAAGCTCTCGACATCGTTTTTGAAACATTTTTAAAATTATCATTTCGGAATTTGATTACTCGTTAGTTTGCCAGTAAGGATAAACACTTGACCACTAGCCTTTCAAAAATTGACTTAAAATATCTTCTATTGAGCTTGTAAACAAATTCATCAAGATAGTTTTGCAGGTATTCTCCATTGATTTTATGATAGACTCCTAAAAAGTTTCTTTTTGCATTACTTATAGCAATATGTACCCATTTCAGCATTACAATGGTTGTTCGCTTATTTGATTTTTCAGCTATATGAGCTTCTACATAATTTTCAATATTAAAATAGCTTGCACTCTTATCGGAGAATACAATAGCTTTTGAGTCCAAGGAATCCTTGATCAAGGATTCTATCTCTGTGGCCATATGGCTTTTGAGAACTTCCATTTTAAAGAACCGGCAATGATTTGATATTTTACCAGTCTTTAAATCTTCAAGAGGTGTAGACTCTGCCATTACGGCCACATTAACCTGTCGTTCACTACCTCTGCCCCGTTTCAGGTTCGATTTAGTATGTTCCGGCACTTGTTTTTCAAAATATCCCTCATCAAATCCAATCATATCTGAAAGTTCGTAAAAATCATCTCGTTTCCCCATAACTTTTCGTAATCTATGCATTACAGACCAAATGGTCATATATCTTTTATGGCCTATCTGCCGTTGCAATTCACACGCAGAAATCCCTTTCTTGGTGGTGGTCATAAAGAGCATAACAAGGAACCAGGTACGAAAAGGCAATGGAGAATTCTCCATTACGGTTCCACTTTTTAAGGTTGTCCGGAAATTACATTGCGAGCACTGAAATTGCCATTTTGAAATCAACCAATAATGCTTTTTACACCCACATTTTTTACAAACTACACCTTCTTTCATCCGAATATCCCTGAAATATTCCTTACAACTGTGTTCATCAAAAAATTTACTCACAAATTCCAATATTTTCATAGCTTTGAGTTTTAATATCCCAAAACTATTACACGACCACGACAAAATACGTCGTACTTGTAAACAAGCGATTAAACAGTTTTCGGAATAATAGAATTTCTAAATTGTAAGGGATTTGAATTTCTGGGTTAGCTGGGTCAATGAATTTTCTATCGCCATACGCTCCAGAGAAGAGGCACCTACAAAACCTTGTACTTCGGTATGTTTAAGTATAACCCGAACGTCTTCGGGAGTATTTATAGGGCCACCATGGGCCAAAAAAATGATTTCTTTATTTATTAGACGTCCAGCATCTATTATCCGTTGTGTCATTGCAATAGCATCTTCCATAGTGCAAGTTGCACCAACTACCCCAACAGATCCCCCAACGGTGGTTCCTGCATGTGCAATAATAGCATCCGCACCCACTTTCGCCATCTGAACTGCCTCTTCCGGTGTAGTTACATACACACAAGAGAACATGTCCATTTTTGAAGCTAAACGCACCATTTCAACTTCCTTGGAAAAACCCATTCCGGTTTCTTCCAGAATTTTTCTAAAGTTACCATCAACAATAGAATGAGTAGGAAAATTATTGATGCCTGAGAACCCCATATTTTTTACCTGTTGTAAAAAATGCCACATTCTTCTGCGGGGATCCGAACCATGAACTCCACAAAATACAGGAATTTGGTCTACAACAGGAAGCACTTCAAATTCACCTATTTCCATGGCTACGCCATTGGCATCTCCATAGGCCATTAATCCGGCAGTTGAGCCGTGGCCGGACATTCTAAACCGACCAGAATTATATATGATAAGAAAATCGGCACCACCTTTTTCAATAAATTTGGCACTGATTCCGGTTCCTGCTCCTGCTCCTATGATAGCCTTTTTTTGTGCTAATGTTTTTTTTAATCTCTCTCTTACTTCGTCTCTGGTATAAGGATTTCCTTTACCGGTCCAATGATTTGGCATATTATATTTATTTATTAAGTTATTATTATCGGATTAATTTTAAGAGGTGTGCCACTAATGTCCTTGCAAATTTTTCATCGTTAATATGAGCATCCACTTCAACAACATTTATTTGGCCCTCTACGTTTGCTTTAATTGCTTCAAATAGAACATGATCAACATCAGGATCATAAAAAATATCACTTTTATTGTCAATTTGGGAAATTCCCTTTAATGGCAAAAGAATTTCCACTTTCGCCTGGGAAGCATTTAATTTAGAGGCCAGACGATTTCCTAGGATTGCATTTTCTTCTTTGTTAGTCCGCATTAAAGTAACATCCGGGGCCCAACGGTAAAGTTTCCTATCTTTAAATTGTTCAGGAACAGTATCAAAATGAGCAAAATTTACCATATCCAAACAACCAGGGACCACTACCTGAGGAATTCCCATTTCTGAAGCTGCTGTTAGGCGCTTCGGTCCGGCACTGCAAATACCTCCACAAAGATCATCGGCTAATTCTGTAGTAGTAATATCAAGAACGGCATCAAAACACCCTTCACGAATCAAAGATTCCATGGTAGCCCCTCCAACTCCTGTAGCGTGAAAAGGAAACACTTCATATCCTTCTTTTTTTAATAATTTGGTACACTTGTCAACACATTCGGTTGTATTTCCGAACATGCTAATAGCAATACTCTTTTTGGTATCAACCTTGACTTCCATATCCACTTCCACCATACCACAAATAGCCGCTGCCGCTTGTTGAATCAATAACTTGCTAATGCTATTAAGGCCCGCAACATCAACTATAGAAGGCATAAGAGTAATATCTTTGACTCCAACTTGTCTGGAAAGATCTTTGGCAGCAAGAGTTGACAAGCATAATTTAGGAATGCCAAAAGGAACTGCCTGCATTCCTGCTAAGGCAATAAAAGTACCTCCTCCTCCACCCATACCTATCACCCCCTTTATTCGTTTTTCTGAAGTAAGTTCTGAAAGTATTGCAGCTGCCCCTTTCCCCATCAATTCCACAGCCTTTCCCCGATCACCAGAATGGCGAATTGCCTCAAGTGTAGTTCCGGAAGCCGCTGCTACCGCTTCATTATCAAAATCTATTTTGAATTCTACTGCAGTTTCCATTACACCTGTGTTAATGGCAATTATTTGCTGCTCCTTTCCCTTCAAGCACTGGAAGAGGTAAGAAAAATCTTCGCCCTTGGTATCAAAACACCCCAACATCACAATATGACTATCCCTAAAAATCATTAGACAAAATTAATTAAATATTAAAATCAAATACCACGGACCGTTCTAACTTAGGTACGACATAATCCTTTGCTTTTTCGTGAAGTGGATGTGGCAAATAAGCATCTCTGGATTCCGGACTATCGAAAGTCATAATAAAGCCATGAGTGAATTCAGCATTTAATCCTTCACTGCTATCATAAGGCCCAAACTCCATATCTAACAATCCTGCAACCTTACCAACCATCCCCTCCATTACCGAGAAGCATTGGCTTATTTCTTCATTGCTCACACCTTCTTTAAATTGAAATACACCAAAATGTCTTGTCATTTCTTTTTTTTTAAATTAATTTCTATTCTAGATTTACTTTTGAAAAAAAACAAAAACTCCTTTTTTATTTCCCACCACAATATCAGTTTTTCCATTGCTGTTCAAATCACCGGTACTTATCCGTCTACCTACTCCGGAATCATCATCAATTAGATAAGGTATGAATTCTACCGTTCCATCGTCATTACGAAAGGTCTTAAACCAATACAATACTGCCGGATGCTCTGCTCCCGGGTCACGACCATCATGCGCGTAATAACATTTCCCCGTTATTATATCAGGGATTCCATCGTTGTCAACATCTGCTATATCCATTGCATGCAACTGACTAAAAGATACACCATATAAATTATCTGCCGGATTATCTGTCATTATCTGATGCTCTTTAAAATCTATACATCCTTCCTTACTGATTACTTGCTCGTGCCAGGAAAGTCCATAACCGTGACCATTCATGGCTGTTACCACGTCATTGTCTCCATCGCCGTCAACATCATAAGCAAACATTTGTGCTCCCCCTTGATCGGGAGAAAATAGATATTCATGAAATACCCATGGTATTTTTTCATCCCAATCCTTAGGTTGTTCCCACCAACCCCTCTTTTCAAGCACATCTATAAACCCGTCCATATTTACATCCCCTGTACCAAGCCCATGACTAAAAACTGGAAAGCGATCAAGATCGTGAGGGGAAATTGCTAATGTTTTCCAAGGCACATCATCTTCACTCCCAGGTATTCCAAGAACAATTTTTCCACCACTAAACGAAAGCAACTGCTTGTAATCTCCGATGATATTTACAAAATTCGGAGATTCATGACCCACGTCATCCTGAGCTTTCATGTATTTCGGCACTGATTCATTAGTCCAATTACTTACTGGTAACGGCCATTTGCCTGGATTTTTGACCCATTTACTATCAGTACCAGGCAAACCTACCAATAAAACATCTGTCCATTCATCACCATCAAAATCACCTGGAAAGCTGAAAAAATTAGTAGCATAACCTGGTATGGCAAAATCCTTTACAGGCCCATAAGCATAGGATATTTTAAAATCAGGCCCTTTCCACCAACGTGTTCCTGCTACTATGTCCATATGGGAATCTCCATCAATATCACCAATTGAGGCACCTTCCGTTGTATATTCATCCGCTAACTGAACTTTTTCAAAAGATACCATTGTTTTTGGTTGAGATTTGTCTTGAGCTGTTAGTGGTGCTATTAACACAAATACCATATATGGTAAAAAATTTCTTATCAATTTTAAATTGTTTTTCATATATTATATGAATTTATCGTCATTTAGCAAATTAAAAATTTCCGAATAAGAAAAAATTTAATTTAAAACTGCGAGTCCTGAAAAGAATAATGTTTAAAAAATCATTTTATTATTATTTTATTTCGTTCAATAGTATAATTTCGAGTAATTAATTTAACGTTTTTATAAAAGCAAACAAATCAGCAACTTCCGCATCAGAATATTGATCCATTAAGCCTTTTGGCATAAATGACCGGCCTCCAATAAATTCTTCGCTTAAAATTTCACCTGACGCAATGAATACAGTACTCCCCCCCATGAACCCTATGGTAGTCCCACGATCATCTTTTTTAACCAGGTAGCCTTGTACATCCCCTCCGTCCTTTTTTGAAACCCTGTAAACAGCATATCCTCCTTCCATGGCCGCACTAGGATCGAGAATTGCCGTTAACAAAGCCTCATTTTCACGAAATGCAGAACCATCAAGTGCAGGGGCAAAATCCTTTCCTTTACTTCCAACTTTGTGGCATAATAAACAAACTTGGAAGAGCTTTTCACCATTATCAGCATTACCTTTACTCTTATCGACTATTGCCATTAATTTTTCCAGCCTGGCATCAAAACCTTTCTTTTCTTCCTCCAGCCTTACTTTCACTTGATCCAAAAGAATTATGCCTTGACGGTCCTGTTTATCTGTTTCATATACCTTTTCAGCACTTGAAATTTCAAATGCCTTATGGGTTAAAACTTCATTTTCGAATAATCGCTTTAATAAGATAGAACCTTCTTTAGTTCCAGATAAATCCTTCGTAATTAATTTTTGCTTTTCATTATCCAGTTCAGGTATCCAGTCACTAAGGATTTCATTCGCTATTGTTTGATTGGCTTTGGCAAGGTTGTGTAAGGCGGCAGTTCTTAATGTAAAGCTTAAATCCATATTTTGCGATATATCGATAAATACAGCTTCATTTTCGTTAGGTTGATGTGCAAGAGCTTTAATAATCAAATCCATCCTTTCTTCCTTTGAATTATTTTCTAATAATGAAACAACCTCATCATTAACATTTTTTATTCCAAATTTACCTACTGCTTCTAACCCTATATCTTGTGCAGATTCCTTTTTACTCGTCAATAAATGCCTTACAGGAATTTCCAATAGTTTTGTTAAATTCTCAGATTGTACCTGCGCCAGATTTTTCAAGGCCAGAGAAATATGAGTTTGGGCTTTATCAATATTTTGCAGGACAGGTTTTACAGCATTCAGAATAGATGTATTGTCTAGCATTTGAGCCACAATGATAAAAGTAGGTTGGTCAAGTTCGGTATAATTTGCTTTTCTCCATAAATCCAAAAAAACACGTTCCCTTGATTGTCGTGGTAAAGCCTGGCTCGCCCAAATAAGACTGGATGTGTTATAACGGTCAACACTGGGGGAGGAAAGGAATTCTAAAAGCTCTTTAGGATAACTCTCCAAAGCTTTTCTAGCGAGGAAACGCTCGAAATTACGTTGGTAAGCCCCTCCCATGGCATTTCCTTCCAATTCAGGTTTACACGCCTTCACCAATAACTCAATGGTTTCATGATTTGCAATGTTAATATCATCTAGAGTCCTTAACACCTGGGCTCTTACCATCACATTTCCATCCTCAGAGAGCTCATCCAGAGCGCCTGCAATTTCTTCGACATCTAAAGAAAACGAAGCCAATGAACGGACAGCTTCTCGGCGCAAATTGTCTTCCGGTGATGAAAGCAACGTAGCCATCAGTTCTTTATCATAATGGCCTAACCCTTCCAGAGACCATAATGCCAAAATACGCGTCACCTCATTCTGAGATGAATCGCCAGCTAAATTTTGAAGGTCATTAGCCAATTTTTGTGTCTCCTCTAGTGGACGATCGCTTATTTGATGCCATGCTGCGCGTTTTGCCCACAAGGAAGGTGATTTTAGATAATTCACCAACTCCCCTGTCTTTACTTCATAAAAATTGGTGATATCCCTTGGCTTCTGACTTTCATGGCGAATCCTCCAAATACGTCCATGAGATTTATCCCGATCAGGATGCGTAGTACCCACTTCATTATGAGAAACTATTTTATTGTACCAATCAGCAATATACAAACTGCCGTCAGGGCCAAATTCCATGTTAACGGGTCTGAACCAATCATCTTCAGAAGACAACAGATCCGGCAGGTGCTCTGCGGAAACTGAACCATCAGGATTTCGAATTATCCTTACTGCATTAATCTTACTGCTAATAGGATTCGCCAATAAAGCTACATCCCTCCATTCTTCCGGAAAAGACCCATCATCGTCATCAGCGAACGCAAGTCCTGAAATTCCAGTACCTCCTACACGGAAACTATGTAATTCCGGCATCCAGGGCTGATAAGAGCGTATTCGTTCATTTCCTATACCGGGAAATCCAGTACCAGATTCCATAGGAACTACAGAATACCCCAAATCATTTGCCTCACTACCAAACCACTGACCGTTACCTCTTAGGTTAAAGCCCCAAATATTGTTTAATCCTGAGCTGACTAATTCTATTTTCTTTGCGTCCAAGGAGAATCTGGCTATTTTGCTATAATCTAAACGTATTTTAGCTTCACTAACTAATGAAGAAACCTCCCCTCTATTTAAAGCTCCATGACTAAAATGAATCCAACCTCCCGGAGCTCTTTTTAGTTGATGTGCCATGGTATGAGTATCTGTAATTCCAAAACCAGTAAATAATCTGGTTCGCTTATCGGCCTTTCCATCGTTGTTGGTATCACTCAAAAAGAAAAGTTCCGATCCCTGGGCGACATAACTTCCATTCTTATAAGGTAAAATACTTTGTGGAATAGCTAATCCATCTGCCCATGTTTTGACATCGACAGGAATATTATTATTAAAGAGGTTAGAAAGTATGAGGATCTTATCATCTCCTTCGGATTTCCCCTCATATAGATCCAGTATACGGTTAAAATTAGGATCTTGTTTTTGCGCTTCAGGATCTCCCATTAACTTCAATAGGTTTTGCCATTCAATATCAGCGACTGGATCAAGAGGATACATTCTAGCGGTTTGCGTCCAGAGCCTCCCAGCATCGTCAAAGGTAAGATCAATTGGATTTATAATTCCATCCTTTTCACTGGCTACCAATTCTATTATAAAACCTTCTGGAAGTTTAAAACCAGCCAATTCTTCCTCCGGTGATTTTGCTTTGGTTCTTTGAGATTGCGTTTTTCTATCAAGCGGAATATCGATTCCGGATGAAGTTGTTGTCTCATTGGAAGGGGTGCTTTTTTCCCTACAGCCTACGTGAAACATTACGGAAATACATATTAGGAATAGTATATTTTTTTTTATTGACATGTTGGTTTAATTTTAGTTACACAACCATTTTAAATTTCGATAACACAGATAAGACTAAAGATGGGTAATAGAAATATCCTTCATTTCTATTTTCGCATTTCCCCCGCTATGCAATTGAATACCTATAACTCCTTTTGAAGGAATATCTTGATCTTTCTCGTGGTATTCACCAGTTTTGACACCGTTAATGTACAATTCATGTATGTCGCCTTTAACTCTTATAATGTAACTATTCCAGCCATCTTCGTCAAGAACTTTCCGTAAAGTACTTAGATCCCCGGCCATTAGTTTCCCACGACGATTCTCCTCATAAATATCACCCCAATACCCATTTCCAATATCTGCCTGATACCCCACCATCTTGTCACCATCAACAATTGAGCGGTACTGTATGCCACTATTGATAAGACCAACTTCATGATCCCCCGTTAGACGAAAAAGACACCGAAACTCAAAATTCTCGTAAGTTTTTTTTGTATATAAAAAAGTGTTCTCTGGGATTTTTTGTTTTCCATCTCCGCCGACTATAGTGCTATCCTCAACATACCAGAAAACCTGATCAGCTTCCTTAACAGTTTCCCAACCTTCAAGTGTGATTCCATCAAAAAGGGAAATAGTTGAGTTCGTATTTTGAGCATTACAGCTAACTGTAAATAATATGAGTAATAATGACAATTGAAAAGTCCGAAAATGGCAGGACTTCATCATTCTTTTAAATGGTAACGCTTTAAATATGTTCATAGTGGAATATTTATAAAATTTTTTAAATCTTCATTCTAATTAACAACCAACTTATTAAATCTTTCTTAATATACAAATTTAATCGTTTATATTTTTCATTTCGTAAATCAAGAATTTTCAAATACAAATACCTTGGACACGCTGACATACATCTGGAAACAGAGATCTCTCAAATTTTGCAATACAATGCAATTTGTTAACCTTCCAAAAACTCCCGTAATTAACAATTAAAATTTATTCTTTTTTTAATCAAACTGCCAACGTTGTGGATTGTGTGGTAAATCTGGATAATGCTTTTAAATAGCATCGCCCATCAATACCATGAATTCTTTGGCATAGCTATTGAATTTATCGGTTAAATGTTTTGAATCAGCGGATCCAATATTTGGGTAAATCAGATATATTTTCACATCCAAGTTGTTCCATTAATTGTTGTAGTTGTATTTTTAACATAGCAATTTTATGATTCCCACCTTTCTTTCCCAGTGAAGCAATTCCGTACATAAAGGACATCCCAAAAATGTGAATTCCGCGCCCCTTACAAGAGCTATATCTGTCCCCGACCGCACCCGCTGTCCATCATAATATTTATTTGATCCCGATACTTTGCAGCAATTCTACTCATTGCTCGGATGCACATTAACCGGCATCTATTTGCCTTCAACCGTCGTTAGCAACACCAGATTTAAGGGACTAAAAATCTAAACAATAAAACTAAATAAAACTACCCACTAGCACGTGTTCATGCTGACTGGTAGTTTTTTTAGTCCTACCTTCTAGTTTTATAATTATATCAAAGCAGCGGAAAAATCACCACTTCAACCTAGTAAAAATAAAAACTCAATGTTTTTACCAGTTAGGGTCTTGTTCCAAAGCCCCACCAGATTTATCTACCTCAGCCTGTGGTATAGGCCAAGTATCATGCTTGCCGTCTTCGTATTTGAAAAAGAGACCATCTGCATTTTGATTTTGCCACCTATCTGAAGATCTTAAGAATTCACCGGCTATTTCCCACCGGCGTAGATCGAAACCAATCTTACCTTCAAAAGTAAATTCAACCCTCCTCTCATGCCGGATTGCTTCAAATACCTGCTCATAGTTTAAATTACCAGGTAGGGGGGGCATTTCCACTGATGGTCGTGCTCTTACCATATTAATATATTCAACAGCTCCTGAAGGATCTCCTAATTCATTCAACACTTCAGCATAGAATAATAAAACTTCTGCATAACGGTATAAGGCAAAATTAGCAGAGGTATGCCAGGGAAAATTTTGTTCTATTTCCACTCCGTTTGCTCCGGAAATTAGCCATTTTTTAACCGCATAGCCAGTTCCGTTTACAACATCGTCGAAAACCTGCCCTTCAACTTCGTCACCTTTTCGAAAAATTGAATATGTTAAACGCGGATCCTCCTTTGGAGTCATTTCATATTCATTCACTAAATCCTGAGTAGGTCTAATCCAGCCCCATCCACCGCCTGGAACGTAGCCTTCACCATTTGGAGCACTATAAGTCGTTGAAAAATTTCCCAAGTTTTTGCCTGTATTTGCTTTATACTGGATTTCAAAAATAGTTTCTTCATGATTTTCTATTGTACCATCAAATAATGATGAATAGGAATCAAGTAATCCATAGTTTCCAGAATTTATAACCTCTTCTAATAAAGGCTTTGCCTCAGACCATCTTTCTTGCCACATGTAAAGTTCAGCTAACACAGTTTTAGCAGCAAATGAAGTTGCCCGTCCCACGTTTGAATCATCGTAATTACCAGGTAGTGATTCTGCTTGTTTCAGATCCTCCTCAACCTGATCAAAAATTTGTTGTTGGGTAGATTTTGGCACTATAAGTTCATCTAATGCTAAGGGGGCTGTTACCAATGGTGCATCACCATAAAGTTTCGCCAACCTTAGCATCCACCATCCACGAATAAAATATGCTTCATTTAATAAACGTTCTTTTATCTGTGAGTCCATATCAATTTCGGGGATCTTCGCCAATGCAATATTGCACCGATATATACCTTCGTATATTTGAAACCACTGATTTAGCAATTCGCCATTTTCTGGTGTTAAAGTGTATTTGTAAATTTGATTCCAGGCAACTCCATCGGGATGAGGTTCGGCATCAGAAGATAGGATATCACCCCACATATCCTCTCCCGAAACAGCATCCCATTCAGTATGGTACCCTAGCATGGAATTGTAAGCAGCCACAACAGCAGCTTGCGCATCATCCTCATTTTTATAAAAATTATCTTCTGAAACTTCACCTATAGGGTTCAAGTCCAATTGTTCACTGCAACTACTGAAAAAAAAAGCAGCTAGAAACAAAAATAAAAAGTTATATTTTTTCATAATTAATTATTTATATAGTCTAATAAATTTTTTTTAAAGTCCCAAATTAAGCCCCACGAACACTGAGCGAGATAGAGGATATGCATTTGCTGTAGTTTCAGGGTCATAACCTGGCCAATCAGTAAATGTAGCAAGATTTTGGGCAGCCACATAAACTCGTAGTTTATTTAACCCTGTCCTTTCAACTCTGTTAGAAAGATCATATCCTAACTGAACATTTTGTATTCTAATAAAATCTTGTTTCCTAACCCAGAAATCTGAAGACCTGGAATTATTGTTAGGATCACCACCTACAATCCTGGGGACAAAATTACTGGTTCCCGAACCAGTCCATCGATCGGCCCACATTATATTAGTAGATTCTGCGGCCCGGGCAGCCGCAAAACCAGGAGCAAAAATAGTTTGATGTCTCCCAAAGTCCCCATTAATTGCGATGGCAAAATCAAAATTTTTGTATTTCATGTTTGCATTGAATCCAAACATTTTGTCCGCCATAAAATTACCTATGAAAGTTCTGTCATTGTCATCGATCACACCATCATTGTTCAAATCGGAAAATCGAATATCTCCAGGTGCGGCATTTGTTTGGGTGGGGGCATTTTGAATTTCTTCGGCTGTCTGAAAAACACCCTCCTGAACATATCCATAAAAAGTATTTATAGCCTGGCCTTCTGTTGTACGGGTAGATGTCCCTCCCTGACCTCCTCCGGCTTGTATAATATCCAACCCGCTATCCAATTCGGTTACCTCATTATTGTTAAGAGTTAAATTCAATCCTATATTATAACTGAAGTCTCTATTTTCACTGGTGTTCCTGTAATCTACAGTAAATTCATAGCCATTATTCCTAACACTACCCACATTTTGATATGGAAATGTTGCCAATCCCGAAACAAAAGGAAGAGGAACCCGTACTAGAACATCAGTTGTCCGCCGATCGTAATAATCTACTATAACACCAAGTTTATCCATAAAGAAATTAGCCTCTAATCCGGCACCTATTGTGGTAGTTTTCTCCCAAGTGATATCTCTGTTGGAACCGGCTGTAGGCGAAGCACCAGGCACTATGCTTTCCGATGTTCCAAAAGTATAGCCCAAATTAGAATTGAGAGCTGCTTGATATGGATAAATACCAATATCCTGATTACCCAATATTCCGTAACCCGCTCTTAACTTGAGATAACTCATGGAGCCTAGATTGTTTCGCAGAAAGTCTTCATTTGAAAGCACCCATCCTGCTGAAAAAGCCGGAAATACACCCCTCCTATTATCTTTATGAAATCTCGATGATTCATCAATCCGTAAACTGGTAGAAAAAAGATATTTACTATCATAAGCATAATTCAATCTTCCTAAAAAGGATTGTACAGCCCATTCAGTATAACTACCTCTTGCCTGATCATTAGATGTACCTGCATCAAGAACCCGAAGATAATCATCATTTCTACTGAAGGTATTCCTATAAGCATTTAGGTATTCGTATCTTTCATACTGAAAAGTATAACCAGCCATCATGTTAACATCATGTATTTGGTTAAATAAATGATTATAAGTAAAAATATTGTCGATAATATAATTTTTTGTGTTGTTGTTATTCCGGTTCAGAGTAGCTATCCCATTTGCATTACCTAATCCAAAATTATAAGATGGTGTAAAATTAGTACCATCATTTTGCATATATTCCAGCCCCAAACTCGTCCTAAACTTCAAACCTGTTACTATTTCGTATTCAGCAAATAAATTTCCTAATAAACGCATATTGATCACTTCATTATGACGCTCATAGGCAGCAACCAAGGGTTGAGTCATAGTTGTTGGTTGTCCCTGTCTATCAGCAATCCCGTAACTCCCGTCTTCATTGTATGGTTTTACATTAGGAGCATAAATTAACGCGCGCGCTATTGCCTCACCGGGATTACCTTCTTTAGTTGTAGCGTAACTTAAAGCAACACCACTTCCGATACTCAATCCTTTTAAAGGTTTAATATCATTATTGATCCGGAAATTACCTCTGTTATATTTTGAATTTACCACTACACCTTTACCTTCGTAATAACTCACAACCAATGCGTGAGAATTTTTCTCAGCCCCCCCCGTCATTGAAAGGGAGTAATTCTGCCTACTACCAGTTCTGAAAATCTCATCCTGCCAATTTGTTCCTACACCTTGTGACGCAGGGTCAGCATAGGGTGCCTCTTTCCCATCGTTTACGTAAAAATCATTCACCATACCAGCGTAAGTAGCTGCATCAACCGTTTCAATTTGATTGATAACATTATCCATGCTGTAGTAGGCATCAAAGTTTATTACTTCTTTTCCTGCCCTACCTTTTTTTGTTGTAATCAGCACCACTCCATTGGCACCTCTGGATCCATAAATTGCTGCAGAGGTAGCATCTTTAAGGACAGTTACATTTCCTATGGAATTAGGATCAATGTTGGACAGCCCACCACTAGTAATAATACCATCAATTACGACCAAAGGAGATGAATTTGCTCCAAAAGACCCCATACCACGAATACTTATTTCAGCTCCAGCTCCGGGAGCTCCACTGGTTTGCCTGATATTGAGTCCTGCCACTTTACCTTGTAATGCCTGCGCCACATTAGGAACCGCTTGGTTTTCAATAGCTTCACCCGAAACAGTACTTACAGCGCCCGTCAAATCCTTTCTTTTTACCGCACCATAACCTATTACCACAACTTCATCCAGCTGCCCCAAATCTCCCATGAGAGTGACATCCATGTTGACATTACCATCAACTAATATTTCTGTCGTTTTAAATCCCAAAAAAGAAAAAATAAGAATGTCGTCATCAGTAGCTTCTATGGAAAATTCCCCATCAAAATCCGTTATAGCCCCTACGTTAGTGTTTTTTACCTGTACCGTAACACCTGGCAACGGAATTCCTTTTTCATCAAGAACAGTTCCTGTTACCGTTTGTTGCTGGAATATCAATTTTACAACATTTCCAATTTCCATCTTCGAAAAATCGACAGAAGATGAAAAAGCATGAGGCGTTATTAAAAAAAGGGTAAAGATTGTAGATAATACCACTGTTTTTCTCTTGGTCATTTTCATTTTGCCCATAAAGAGATCAAATAATTTAATTTTTCTTTTCATTTGTTCCTGGTTTTTAAGCTGTGTTTTTGCATTTAAAAATGATTAAATTGTTAAAACTTTTTGGTTTTATGAATTAAATAAGTTAAAGTTTGTTAACTTCTGCAAGATAGTAATAGTTTTGAATTCTCCAAATAAATAACTGTAAAAATCACTTTTATCTTTAAAAATTCAGAATTCCGTGTCGGGCAAATTATATGCAGTGTAAACGCCTCCATTCACAGATTTGAAACCATTTGAGGATTTAAAGGTAGTTCCGTTCAAGAAATATTCAAAAATTCCGTTGTTTAATGGTCAGGGGATGGCGAAGGATTTTATACTAAAATTTTTGTTTAAGATGCAATGTTAAAAGTAGACTTTTTTTCAAAAATTTTGAAATGCTATGCATAAATTGATACATATGAGCAAATTTGATAACAAATTAATAACTAACTCAAGTTTCGCACCCCGAAAACCCTAGGGTTTTCGGGGTGCGAAACTTGAGTTAGTTATTAATTATCTCGGTTGATAATGGAAATGTAGATTGCCTTTGGATTATGGAAGTTTTTAATGTATGATGTACCGGTTCAATAGGGATTTTTCTCTCCAGTCGTTTAATGAGCGTATTTGCAGCTATAGTTCCTTGTTCTGTAGCTTGCTGGTCCACTACTGTAAGGGAGGGAGCATAATTTTCAGCTAAAACCCCATTTGTAAATCCAATGACAGAGATATCCTCAGGGATCTTATAGGAGTTTTTGAGCGCATATTTTATGGTGGAAATCGCTGATAATTCATCCGCTGCCACGATTCCGTCTACTTTAATATTTTGTAATTGCTGCAGCAACAATTTTTCAAAGGAATTGTAATTTTCTATATTCAGAATACAGCTTTGTATCCCTGTATTTCTTAGGCCATCCACATATCCCATCTTTCTTTTATCCCCCACGCTGGTCCCGGAAATTGTAGAAAGAAAAATAATATTTTGGCAGCCTGTTTTTAACAAATGCTCTGTAGCTTCTTTTGCTGCCAATTGATCATTTATGCTTACTTTGTCGCAGATCATCCTCTCGA